>Ga0163179_10000052_pt1 | contig 90785 bp, 58 predicted proteins | sample AtlANTMetagenome_FD_109643 | JGI IMG/M metagenome (GOLD analysis project Ga0163179, IMG submission 109643) | Marine eukaryotic phytoplankton communities from the Atlantic Ocean - Atlantic ANT 2 Metagenome | ecosystem: Environmental > Aquatic > Marine > Oceanic | place: North Atlantic Ocean...
CGTCCCTTCGTGCAGGATAAGGGCGAGAGCCTCTACCGGCGCAGCATCTACACGTTTTGGCGGCGCACTTGTGCCCCACCAAACATGTTGCTCTTTGACGCTCCGACCCGGGAGAAGTGCATCTCTCAACGTGCGCGAACCAATACCCCGCTTCAGGCCCTGGTGACCTTGAATGACGTGCAGTATGTGGAGGCCGCCCGCCATCTCGCGGAACGCATGATTGCACAGGCCGGACCCCGGGCGCAGGACCGCATTGCCTGGGGGTTTCGGCTGGCGACCTCGCGCACCATCGAGGAAAGGGAGCTGGCGATCCTGCTCCGTGTCTACGAGGACAGTGAAGAAAAGTACCGGGAGGATTCCGAGGCGGCGGTAAAGTTGCTCTCGGCTGGCGAATTGTCGCGCGATGAATCTCTCGATTCGGCGGAACATGCGGCTTTGACCATCGTGGCGAGCATGATTCTCAATCTCGACGAAACCCTCAGCCGGGAGTGAAGGCAGGAGCATGTCATCGGAACTGAAACGGCGAACATTCCTGGGCGGGGCCTCTTCCCTGATGGGGACAGCTGCCTTCGCCAAGCTGCTCTCCGCGGAAACGCGGGCGGCGGCACTTCCGCCCGGGCCCCTCGGCCTTCCGCATTTCACGCCCAAGGCCAAGCGAGTCATCTACCTCTTCCTGGCTGGTGGTCCGAGCCACATCGATCTCTTCGACTACAAGCCCGCCCTCAAGGAGATCGATGGCCAGCCGCTTCCCGAGAGTGTGCGTCGGGGACAGCGACTCACCACCATGACGAGTGGGCAGAAGGAGTTTCTCTGCGTGGCGCCCCGCTTTAATTTCGAGCGATGCGGCCAGCGCGGGACGTGGATCAATACCGATCTCCTTCCGCATCTGTCCACCGTGGCCGATGACATCACGATCATCCGCTCGATGCACACCGAGGCGATCAACCACGACCCGGCCATCACCTACATCAACACCGGGAGCCAGCAACACGGACGCCCGAGCTTTGGATCCTGGATCAGCTACGGGCTCGGCAGCCCCAACAGCAACCTGCCCGCCTACGTGGTCATGATTTCAGTCGGCTGGGCAGCGGGGCAGGCCCTCTACACCCGGCTGTGGGGAAGTGGCTGCCTGCCTTCCCGCCACCAGGGCGTGCAGTTCCGGAGCGTGGGAGACCCGGTCCTCTATTTGTCCGATCCCGCTGGGCTCGACCGGGACACCCGGCGGCGAATGCTCGACGGACTGGCCGACCTGAACGGTCAGAAGTACGAGCGAACGGGCGATCCCGAGATTGCGGCCCGCATCGCGCAGTATGAAATGGCCTTCCGCATGCAGATGTCCGTGCCCGGACTGATGGACACGAGCGACGAACCGGAGTCCACCTTCAGGATGTACGGACCCGACGCCAAGAAGAAGGGGACCTTTGCCTCGAACTGTATTCTCGCGCGACGAATGGCCGAGAGGGGTGTGCCCTTCGTGCAGCTCTTTCACCGTGGCTGGGATCAGCACGGAACACTGCCCAAGGATATCAGGAAGAATACGGACAGTTCGGATCAGCCTGCGGCAGCCCTGATCAAGGATCTCAAGCAGCGGGGCATGCTTGAGGACACGGTAGTTGTCTTCGGGGGAGAGTTTGGACGAACGATCTACGGGCAGGGTGACCTGACCAAGGATACCTATGGCCGGGACCATCACGGGCGCTGCTTTACCACCGTGGTGGCCGGAGGAGGCTTCAAGGCGGGGATTGATTACGGAGCAACCGATGATCATTGCTACAACGTGATCGAGGATCCGGTCCATATTAACGACTTGAATGCGACCGTTCTTCACTCCCTCGGGATCGACCACGAGAATTTCTCGGTCAAGCATCAGGGACTTGACGTTCGCCTGACCGGTGTGGATGGAGCCAAGGTGGTGCGGGGGCTGTTGGGTTGAAAGAGCGGGACCCGCAGGGTAAGTATGATTTTCCAGATAAGCGCAAGAATTTGAACCAACTGCCCGATCGCCGTAATCCACGGATTGTCAGGCCCCAAGAAACAGCACTGAATACCATGATGAACCAACCTGCCACCCGGCGCGATTTCCTGAAGAAGACGGCGGCCGCTGCTGCGGGCGCACACGCCGTGTCCGCCCCAAGTATCTTGGCCGAGAAGGCCCCCAGCTCGAAGCTCGGTATTGCGGTCATCGGAGCCGGCGGGATGGGAAGCGGCAATCCACGGATTGCAGCGGGAGAGCGATTCGTGGCGATGTGCGATATCGACGACAAGCGTCTTGGGCAGGCCGCCAAGAGCATCCGGGACAAGGTTCCCAACCCAAAGATCTATCACGACTACCGGAAGATGATCGAGGAGTGTCATAAGGACATCGACATGGTCCTCATCGCCACCCCGGATCATCACCATGCGCCGGCGGCGATTCGTGCGATTGACTTGGGCAAGGCGGTCTTCTGCCAGAAGCCCCTCGCTCACAACATTGCGGAGTGCTACGCCCTGGCAAAAGCGGCCGAGGAGAAGAAGGTTCTCACCCAGATGGGGAACCAGGGGCACTTTGGTGAGAGCATCCGGCAGGTCTGTGAGTATATCTGGGCCGGTGCGATCGGGAAGGTGACCGAGGTGCACGCTCTCCTTGGACGCAACTTCGGGGGAAGTGGCGGACAGCCGGAGGGGAAGCCGGCACCGGCGCACATCCACTGGGATGAATGGCTCGGACCGGCCCCCATGCGCGGCTACCACGACGGACTGCATCCCTTCAGCTGGCGGTCCTGGCGTCAGTTCGGGACAGGGACGGTAGGCGATATGGCCTGCCATAATCTGGACACCTTGTTCTGGGCCCTCAGGCTCGCGGAGGCCCCTCGTTTCAGTATCGAGTGCCTGAACACCAGGGGAGGCAGCGACGAGAGGTATCCACAGGACAACGTGGTTCGATGGGAGTTTGGCGCCCGTGGGGACCTGCCTCCGGTCAAGGTCCACTGTTATGACCACAAGGGGCTGATGCCACCGGTGATGCTCGAGGCACAGAAGCAGTACAATATTCAGTTCAACGAGCACACCCTCTTCGTCGGGGACAAGGGCATGATCACGATCAGCGGCACGAGCGGCCGCTGGCAGTTTCTCCCGGAGGAGAGAGTCAGGGATGTTCCCGTCCCGGCGAAGACCCTGCCGCGGGCTCATGGGGGGCCGATCACGGATCTCATCCACGCCTGCAAGAACGGGACCATGCCGTGTTCCGACTTCCCGGGCTCGGCGGGTCCCCTCAGTGCCTTCGCTGCGACCGGGCATCTTGCGATGTTCGCGGGGGTGGGTGAGAAGCTGCACTGGGATGTGAAGAAAATGAGATGCACCAACAACGAAGGGATCAACCGCCTCGTCGGGCGGGAATACCGGCCGGGCTGGGAAGTTTAGGGCGGCGCTGGTCAATCTTCATGAGAATCGGTTCTATACTCATGGGAGCTGCCGGAGAGGTGCGGGTGTGGCCTGCGGTTCTTTTTCTCCTGTATTTCTGGACGGGTTCGAATGCACCGGGGCAGGTGCAGGAGGCAGCAGCGGGTTCAGAATTGTCGCGGCTGAAGAGCGAGTATGGCGAATCGGTCCAGCCGTTTTTCAAGCGCTACTGTTATCGGTGTCACGGTGCACGCCGGATGGAGTCGGGCGTACGGCTTGATGCGCTCGACCTGAATCTGGGAGACAAGGAGCTGTTCCTGTTGCAGCATGTTCACAAGCAGCTTCAGGAGGATATGATGCCGCCTGAGGATGAGCGTCAGCCGGGGGGAGGAGAGCGGTCCGCGGCGATCAAGTGGATTGAGCAGGTCTTGCAAGAGGGGGCCCGCAAGGTCAGGCCAAAGGAGGGGTCGGTTCGGCGGCTGACCGTGGCCCAGTACCAGAATACACTTCGCGATTTGCTGGGAGTGGAAGACCGCCTGGCGAATATTCTGCCGGCCGACGGTGTGTCGAAGGAAGGCTTCAAGAACAACAAGGACACCCTTCTGCTGACTCCGCAGATGATGGAGACGTATTTCGAGATTGCGGACAAAGCTCTCTCCCTTTGTCTGGTGGACGAGACCAGGAAGCCGCGCATCCAGTGCTTCCGCGTCGAACTCGGCACGGGAGTGAACAAGAGTCCGCCCCCTGAAAAGGTCGAGCTGGAGGGGCCCAGAATCCTGCCGCGGGCCGACTACTGGGTGCGCGAGGTCCTGCCGGCGAAGTCCTTTCCATTCGAGCCTCTCGCAATGCAGAAGAAGTTCCGGTTCGTCGAAGGCTACCGGGGGAATGCCACCGTGCGGGGTTGGATGGATTTCGAGGGCCTGCATCACTCCGTCTTTGCCGCCATCATCGGGAAGTATACGGGAGGGTATAATTACGGGAGATCGTCGCTCTTCGTGCCGGAGGGGCTCCTGCTGCGGCCGCGTTCCCCCGAGACCGACACGGTGCGCGGCCCGGCACCGACATTTTCGATGCCAATGCGAGAGCTTCCCATGTCGGGAATGCTCCAGGTGACGGTTGAGGCTGCGCGCTACGACGATGGCCTTCAGCCGGACACGCGCGTTCCCGGATCGGATGACCGCCTGGAGCTGGATATTGCGGGCGGGAAGGAGACAGTCCTCATGATTCCGGCAGCGGGGGTCTATCAGGTCGAGGTCGTGCTGGACGGCCCTCCCGGGGACGACGTCGTTACCGCCGACATCGGGAAACGAACTTTTTCCAGGCGGCTTAAACCTCCGTTTCCCCCTCCTCCCGGTCCCGATGGAAATGTCGTAATCCCATTCCTTCTGGCGCGCTTCGCGGAGGGAGGAGTTTCCCTCAAGGTCGGCTGCGGGGACGGTCGTAACCTGCAAGCCGCCTGGATCAGCCCCGTCACGGCAGATAGCGAAGCGGGTCGACAGTTTGCGGCCTTCGAGAAGCGCGTCCCCCACGTGAGTGTGCACATGGGCCTGCGAACGGATGTGGGAGCGAGACTGTCCCGGTTTGATGTTCCCAAGGCCGTATCCTCGGCAAAGATCGCGCGTTATTCCTTCCGGGCGCCGATCAGCAGTTTCGCCTCTCCGGATACGGAGGAGGATAACGAGAACTACCTCGCCGGACTGCGGGAGATTGCGATTCGCAGCGAGCCTACCGATAATCGCCAGATCCCGCGCGTCCTCGTGCGGGCGGTGGAGTTTGAAGGGCCCTACTATCAAGACTGGCCACCTCGGGGACATCGCGAGATCTTTTTTCCGTCGTCGCGAAGGGATGATCCACCGGCCTATGCCCGCGAGGTCATTGCGCGCTTCGCGACCCGAGCCTTCCGGCGTCCGCCCCGGGAAGACGAACTCGAGGCGCTGCTGAGCGTGTGGCGCGAAGGCTACGAGCGGACCAGGGATTTTCAGGGCAGCGTGCGCCATGCACTTTTCGTGATCCTCACCTCGCCCCAGTTCCTCTATCTCACCGAGGAGAGTGCCGGGCCTCAGGCGGAGCCGCTTTCTCCCCACGAGTTGGCGGCCAAGCTCTCCTACTTTCTCTGGAATACGATGCCGGACGAGCGACTTCTCTCACTCGCAGCGAAGGGCGCTCTCGGAGCGTCCCTGAGGTCTGAAGCAGAACGCCTCGTGGCCGACGAGCGCTTCAGTCAGTTTACCGGGGAATTCGTCTCGCAGTGGCTGAGCCTTGACAAGTTCGATGTCGTCAACATCAACCGGGGGCGTTATCCCCGCCTTCTGAAGGAGACCCAGCGAGAGCTCCGGAAGGAGCCCATCCACTTTGTCACTCATCTTCTGCGGGAGAATCTGCCTCTTCACAACCTCATCGCTTCGGAGTTCATCGTGGCGAACGATGTGGTTGCGGGCTACTATGGACTGGGTGACCGGGCCGAGCATGGCTATGCCTTTGCACCACTTCGGCATAATCAAGAAGCGCTGGGCGGAGTCCTGACCCAGGCGGCCATTCTTTCCGGCCTCACGGACGGGAATGAGTCGAACCCCGTCAAACGCGGGGCCTGGCTCGCGCGCAGGATCATCGCCGAACCCCCGGAGCCTCCGCCGCCTAACGTACCGGATCTTCCCAATGAAGGGGAAGCCAAGGGCAAAACGTTGCGAGAGCGACTGGAGCAGCACCGCAATCAGGAAGGCTGTGCACAGTGCCATCAGAAGATAGATCCGTGGGGGCTTCCCCTTGAGCAATTCGACGCGGGTGGGCTCCTCAAGAGCGGGAAGGTCGACGCCCGTTCCATCCTCCCGGATCAGACCGAGATCGCCGATACGAACGCGTTGAAACGTTACCTGGCGAATGACCGCTTGGACCAGGTGGCCTTTTCCTTCCTGCAACATCTTGCTGGCTATGCGGTCGGTCGGAGTCTCAGTTTCAATGAAACCGACTATCTGCGTCGGGAGGGCCGCAAAAAGCTGGGGCCGGATGGTTACCGCATGCTCGATTGTCTCCAGTTTATTATCGAGAGTCCTTTTTTCCTCGAGAAGTGAGTGTCTCAGGCACCCTATTGTGTCCTTGTCGCGACACCTCCCTCGGGTAGACTCCAGACCTTGAATCCCATGCCGACTGCCTTTCGACTCGATCGCCGCGCGCTACTCAAGGGTATGGCGGGCGTGGCCCTGCCCCTCCCCCTGCTGGAGGCAATGGGAAAAGAGGTTGCGGAGGAAACGCCCCGGCGGTTCTGTGCATTCTACGTCGCCAATGGGATGACCCTTCCCGATCCGAAGCTCGGTATCGACGACTGGAGCTGGTTTCCCCGGGCGCAAAAAGATGGAGAATTTGTTTTCGGAATTCCAACCGAACCACTGAGTCCTCATCGCGGAAAACTGAGCTTCTTTGGAGGGTTGCAGCATGCGAATGGGACGAAGAATGATCCTCACGTCTGTTCGGACATGTGGTTGACGGGTGCCCCTCTGCACGATCCTGCGCCCGGGACCTACAACACCGTGGCGCTGGATCAGGTGATCGCGCGGCACACGCGCAACTACTGCCGCCGTCCCTCGCTCGTTCTCTCCATTGACGGGGGCACGGGCTATACTTCTCGCACGGCCACTATTTCCTACGATCGTGAGGGGAAGCCCATCCCGGCTGAGAACAATCCCCGGCGTATTTTCGAGAGCCTTTTCAAGAGTAACCGGGGAACGCTCGAGAGCCAGCGGGCGCAGCTGCGCATGCGCATGAAACTGGTGGATGCGGTTTCCGAAAACGCGAAGGCGCTTGATCGCAAGCTGGGGCAGGCCGATCGGGAGAAGATGGAGCAATACATGACCTCCCTCAACGAGTTCGAGTCCCGCCTCCAGGTCTCCGAGAAGTGGCTCGATATACCGCTCAAGGAGCAGGACTACTCCCACCTGAATCTCGATGCGAATCCTGCTGATGATCCGCAGGCCTATTACCGGACCATGCTGGATCTCATAGCCCTTGCCTTTGATGCCGACATCACCCGCAGCATCACCTTCATGATGAACCGGGAAGACGGAATGGGTATCAGCGATACCTTCCCGCTCAAGCTCGGGATGAGCATGACCCACCACAGCATGTCCCACAAGAAGGACAGGGATGGCCTGATTGAATGGGGGAAGTACGACCGGTTCCTGAGCGAGCAACTGGCCTACTTCCTGAAGCGCATGGACAGTTACCGGGACAGGAAGGGAACTGTCCTCGACAACACGATCGTTCTCTATGGCAGCGGCGCCAGTACAACGCACAGGAATACGAACCTGCCGACCCTGGTTGCGGGAGGTGCCAACATGGGTCTCAAGCACGGTCAGTATCACCAGGGTGGTGGGCGTATGACGGACCTCTACCTGAGCATCCTGCACGCGATGGAAATTGAGGAGGAGTCCTTCAGTGACAGCCGGGGGACATTGAGAAACCCGGTCTTCGCGGGTTAGAGAAAGATCGGGGGGAGTTTTGCTCCACTCCCACACAATGACAATCGGCGGAGCTTTCCCTTTCCCCATGAAATACCCCCTCCTGCTTGCTCTTCTGTTGCTGGGAACACCTGTCCTGCACGGTGCTGACTGGCCTCCGGCCAACCCCGGCAAGAAGGTGTTTACCGGCCGCCAGACCGAAACCTACCGGCATGGCACGTTGCCGGAGTGGGGATATGCAGAGCCCCAGGAAGACACCTTTGTCGTCATGCACCCCAAGGAAGGAGCGCGCAGGAATGCACCGCTCTATGTCGTCCTGCACTCGGCTGGACACGATGTGTATTCGTGTGTGAACTGCACCCGGACGGTAGGGAATCACGACATCTATCGTGCCCCTGATGACCACTATGCGCTCTACCTCGACTGCCGGAAGAACCGGGTGAACGACTGGTGGTGGGGTGGACTGCACCCGGGAGACAAGGGGTTGATCCAGAAAAATTCTGGAGGGGCCACCGTGCCTGTGGAAAAGCGGGTCATCGCCACCGTCCAGTGGGTCATCAAGCACTATGGTCTCGATCCCAACCGGGTCTACCTTTCTGGGAACTCGATGGGAGGGAGCGGTGCCCTTGGAATCGGAATGAGGCATGGGGATGTTTTCGCTGCGATCAAGGCCAATGTCCCCGCTGGAATCGAGCACGTCTCCGAGCGGATGTTCTTTCCTCCCAAGGAGATCCCGGAAAACGTGTCTCTCCCGGACCCGCCGGTCTGTATCGACTACTCGGGCCAGAATGACGGCTGGTCGTCCGGGCACGACCGGTTTGCCCGGGCGATGAACGATCGCAAATACGCTCTTTTGTTCTACTGGGGACCTTTTGGCCACGCCAACAACTCGGCCCGGATCATGCAGGTTAACGACCTGATTAATTCCTTCGACTGGCTCAGTGTCAGGAAGAACGAGGCCTATGCGGTCTTCACCAATGCCTCGGTCAACTCCCCGCTTCCCTGGCCAGACAATCGGAAGAGCGGGGAAGCGGGACAGATCAACGGCTTCTTCCGGTGGAAGACGATGGAGGATACTCGGGAACGGCTGGAGATGTCCCTCTTCCTCGTGACCTCAAAGGATGTTTCCACGAAGTTCGACATTCCAGAGGAGGCTCGGGCGGATGTTTCCCTGCGGCGTCTTCAAAAGTTCGGGCTCCAGCCCGGGGCCTCTTTCCGGTGGCGATTTGGCACCGCGGAGGGTGAGGGAAAAGTAGATGCTCGGGGACTGATAACCGTCCGGGACCTCAAGGTCACGGGAAGGGCAGTCACTCTCCGGATTGAAGCTGCCGAGAAAAAGGGAGCTGCCGCTGGTGAGCCTGATGCGCGCCACCATGCGGAAGGGAAGGGGTGGCGGCTGAACCGGGCCCGGATCAGCGATCCGGAACGCCCACGAGTTCTTCTGGTCGGAGACTCCATCCTGGCGGGATATCTCAAGAAAGTGGTATCCGGTCTAGAGGACAAGGCCTACGTTGATGCGTGGGTTAATCCACACTGGCAGTCGGAGGGAACCAACAGGCTACTGGCGGACGTCCTTGCCAGGAATGGGCCTTACGATGTCGTTCACTTCAACATGGGATTACACGGTTGGGCGGAAGGCAGGATCAAGGAGGGGGCCTTCCGGCCTCTCACCTGGGCCTACGTGGACGTGCTCAGGGAAAAACTTCCCGGGGCGAGGTTGATCTGGGCCAGCAGCACGCCCGTGACAGTGAAGGGTGACGTGGACAAACTCGATCCCGAGATCAACCCCGTCATCTTGGAGCACAATCACATGGCGGCGGAGGTGATGAGGGATGCGGGTGTTCCGGTAAACGATTTCTATACGCTTCTGGTCAAAAGGCGTGAGTTGGCGAAGGGGGACCGTTTCCATTGGACGAACCCCGCCTACAGCCTGCTGGGAGAGAAGGCCGTGAAGGCGATCAAGGAGGCGCTCGCGAAGTGAGAAGCGAATTGCTCCCGGGCGTCTGTGAGAACCCGCGGGGATATTCCGGCCCTCCGCCTTTCCCGTTGCGGGGCCGTGAGAAGGCGTGGTATAGAGCCTGACCCTAGCGTGTGTGATCGGACAGCACCCCCGGATTTCGTTGGAACAGTGGTCAGGAAATCATTCTTGGCAGCGCTTGTCCTTTTTCTCCTGAGCCTGGTGGCGGGCGCCGAGGAGATGCCGGACCAAGGCGAGACTGCTTCCCTCGATCAGTATCTCCGTCCCTTTCTTGAGAGGCATTGTTTCGACTGCCACGACGATGAGGAACAGAAGGGTGAGCTGAACCTGCGCCAGCTGAGCGGCCATCCGGTCGATGAGAGCTCGGGGCAACACTGGGTTGCGGTCCTGGAGAGAGTCGAGGCGGGAGAGATGCCCCCGAAGAGAAGCAAGCGTCCGCCCGAGGTGGAAGTGCGCGAGGCAATGACATGGCTCGAAGAAGCGTTGGACCGGGCTGAGGCGGCGGTGAAGGCGAAGGGTGTCAGCGGCGGAATGCGCCGACTCAACCGGCTGGAATACCGAAACACGATGAGGGACTTGATAGGTCACCCTTACGACCCTGCCGGACTTCTCTTTCCCGACACCGTCTCCCACGGATTTGACAATGTGGGAGAATCCCTGGTGGTGTCGCCCCTGCACGTGGAGAGTTTCGTGGCGGCCAGCGAGCGTATCCTGGACAAGGTGCTCAACATTCCGGAAGGGCCTCCTCGGCGGCAGCACTGGAGAATCCTGAATTCCACTCCGAGGGGGAAACCTCTTCTCAAGGATGACGGTTCCTGGCACGACGGCCATCGCGGAAAGAACAGGGACAGGATCAAGAGTGGCTTCCTGAAGGGCAATGTTCTTCCCAATGCCGAGGTGCCCAGCGGGTTCACTCCCTACACGATGATCGACCTGACTCAGGAGCCGCCGAAGTCGTACGAAGGGGCGTGGGATATCCGCGTTTTCGGGGGAAGCCAGATCGACGAGGGCCTCCTCGTCAGGGAGGAAGATAACGCGTTTGGCTTCAAATGGTTCGCCTACGAGGAGGGAGTTTACCGTGTCCGGGTGCACCTCTCCTCCTTCGGGCCGGAGGACTGGGAAGGCCTCCCGCCCAAGGTGGGAATCGTGCGCTATCCGGAGGGGACCTTGTGGCGGGAATACCTCCCGGGGCTGAACCGGGCGGAAGTGCTGGAAATGGATCTCTACCGGGACAGCGTCGACTGGTACCTTCAGACCAATGGCAACCGTCACTGGGGTCTCAAGCTGTATTACCAGCTCGGGGAGGAAGCCTCGGTGGATGGGACAAAGATCCCCTTTGGCCTCCATATTTCAGAGATCGAGGTCGAAGGGCCGCTCCACTCGGAATGGCCGCCCACCTGGCATCGCCGGATCTTTCCGGAACGGGCAGCGGAAGAAGCGGAGGAGGCATATGCCGCACGTGTGCTGCGGCGTTTCATGAGCAGGGCGTTTCGCCGGCCAGCGAGCGGGGGGGAGGTCGCCCGGATGCTGAGCATCTATCGCGAGGAGCGGGCTGCCGGGCATGACCTCCGGGAGGCCCTGCGAATGCCACTCTCCACCATCCTTTCCTCCCCGGCGTTTCTTTATCTTGGGCGGGATGACCCGGGAGGAGACCGGAAAGATGCCTGGGAGCTGGCTTCCCGGCTTTCGTATTTCCTGTGGCGGAGCATGCCGGACGAGCACCTGTTCCATCTGGCGCAGAGCGGTGAACTGCTGCGGGAGGACGTGCTCCTGTCCGAGATTGAGCGGATGCTGGAGGATTCGAAGTCGACGGCGCTGGTCGAGCACTTCACGGGGCAGTGGTTGGGCCTCGACAGGCTCGAGGCACTGGAGGTGGACAGGACTCTCCACCCGGAGTTCGATCAAGCCCTGCAGGAGGCCATGGTGGGAGAGTCACGGGCCTTCTTTTCAGAGATTTTGCGAGAGAACCTGAGCTTGGATCAGTTTATCGATTCGGACTTCGCGATGCTGAATGAACGAATCGCCTGGCATTACGGAATCCCTGGTGTCGATGGCAACAGATTCCGGAAGGTAAGCCTCGATTCCGGGTCTCCCCGGGGAGGCGTGCTCACCCAGGCAGCGGTGCTGACGGCCACCTCCAACGGGCTTCGAACGCTGCCTATCAAGCGGGGGGCGTTTGTGCTTGAGAAGCTGCTTGCGGATCCTCCGAAGCCGCCACCGGCCGACGTGCCTGCGGTCGAAGAGGTGACTCCGGACAGGCCCCTTGCCACCCAGCGGGAACGGCTTGAGCAGCACCGGAGTTCGGCGTCGTGCCGGGATTGCCACCGAAAAATTGATCCGCTCGGCTTTGCTCTGGAAAACTATGATGCGATTGGTCGATGGAGGACGCATGAGCTGGTGAAGGTCGCGACTGACCGGCACGATCCGAAGGTATACCGCCCCGGAGAATTGATCACGGTTCGTTTTGCCAATGGCTCCGGGGAGCCGGATGACTGGATTGCGATTCTCCCGGCGGGTGAAGAAGACAACCGCCAGTTCGGGCGAGTGAACATCTGGAAGCACACCACGAACACCCGGAAGAGGCTGCCGAACGGGCTCTTCCACGGGATCGTGACACTGCCCGCCCCAGAAACGCCCGGTAATTATGAAGCCCGCCTTTTCTTTGCAGGGGGCTACGGGGTGGAGGCGCGCGAGAGGTTTTCGGTGGCGGCGGCAGATGGGGAGAGCGGGACCGGCGACCGCAGGGCCCCTCTCCTGCTGGATCCGGCGAATGATTTGCAGGCCCTCTCCTGGGTTCCAGTGGATACTGCCGGCAAGCTCCGCGATGGACGTGTGTTCGGCGACATAGCCGGATTCAAGAAGCTCCTGCTCGATGACAGGGAGGACTTCCTCAGGTGCCTGACCGAGAAGATGCTGGTTTATGCGCTGGGGCGCCCGGTCGGCTTCGGTGATCGCTCAGAGGTGACGGGCATCGTTGAGGAGCTGAAACATACGCCGACGTTGAAGCACTTGATCAAGAGCATTGTCGTGAGAGATATTTTCCACCCGCGGGGAGAAGAACGATGAAACACCGAGCAGTAATTACGAGGCGTGCCGTTTTACGGGGAGCGGGGGCGGCCGTTGTGCTTCCTGCCTTCGAGAGCCTGAGGCAGCTCCGCGCTGCGGAGAACGGGGTGGAAACGACTCCGGCACGGATGGTCTGTGTGTATACTCCCCATGGTGTGCGCAACAGTGCCTGGTATCCGGAGGAGGCCGGGACGGACTATGTGCTCTCCCCAACCCTCCGCTCGCTCGAGCCTGTGCGGGAGGATGTGTCGGTGTTGACGGGCCTTTGCCACCCCCGCATGTCTTCCAATGTCGGTCATGCCGCTGCCGGGCGCTGGCTGACAGGGGTTCAGGAAGGTGACCGAATACTGGTCGACTTTGCCTCCCCCAATAAATCGCTCTCCGTCGATCAGCTGGTGGCTTCCCGGGTGGGGCAGGAGACGCGCTGGCCCTCTCTTCAATTGTCGACGGAAGGCGGGGCCGGGTTGCCAGGACGCAGCAAGACGCTGTCCTTCAATGCCCGAGGCCTGCCCCTGCCCGCATTGAACAGGCCCCGGGCGGTTTTCGACCGCCTCTTTGTGCCGGTCAGTCCGGAAGACAGGGCAGCCGAGCTCAGGCGCTACGAGCGCCGCCGGAGCCTGCTTGACAATGTAGTGGCGGAATCGAGAGAGCTTGATCGAAAGCTGAGCAGGGTGGATCGCGAGAAGCTGGCGGAGTATCTTGATTCAGTTCGCGAGGTGGAGCAGCAGCTGGACCGGAACCGCCAATGGCTTGATCAGTCCAAACCGGAGATTGATGTCAGCGAGTTGCAGTTCGAGTTCAAGGATCGGCGTGGATTCCTGAAGGTAATGTATGACCTCATGGTGCTTGCGCTGCGCACGGATTCCACCCGTGTCATTACAATGATGGCCGGTGTGGAAGTCGACTCCTACAAATGGAGCGAGGTTGGCGTGAACCAGACGTACCACGGGCTCCAGCACCACTCCGGCCATGCTGGCCGGCTTGACAGCCTCGCAAAGGTGGATCAGCTCGAGGTCGAGCTCCTTGCAGGTTTTCTTGGGAAGCTCCGGGAGACCAGTGAGGGAGAGGGGACGATACTCGACAATACGATGGTCCTCTACGGTAGCGGAATGAACAATGGAATTGGCCTGCAGGACGGCAAGGGAGCTCATTCCACCCGGAAGCTCCCTATGCTTCTGGCCGGGGGACGGAAGCTCGGGATCAGGCAGGGACAGCATCTCGTTTTTGAAAATGACGCCACTCCCCTCTGTAACCTTCACGTTACGATGCTGCAGGCGATGGGGGTGGAGCAGGGCCGCTTTGTGGATGGCACGGGGCGTCTCGCGGGATTGACCTAGTCCGGGTGGACATGATGAGGCGCGTGCGGAGGAGTCCACAGGGACCCTGACCCTGTTGCCCGCATGGGGTGGGTGGCGAGTGGCCAGAACGCTCTGGATTTCCTCGTGCTGGTGAGGAGCGAAGAATAGCCCGGTGCGCCCTGTCTCTCCGGTCAGGTCGGGAGAGGTCCGGGGGCCTGCATTGTGGGTGGCCTCATTGAAAGCGGTAACTGCCTGTTTTCATGGAGTTTGTGGCCTGACGGGTCTCTGGAGAGCAGTTGATTAATACTTGCCTGAAAATCCAGCGCGAGCAGTCCGGTTGGCAGAAGAAGACAAAGAATCCATCATGACCACCAAAACACTACTCAACCGGTCCTGCGCCCTCCTGATCGGAAGCGCCTCCCTCGCAAGTGGACAGTTGGACCCCGATTTGGTCGGGGTTGAGCCGTTCGATCGGGATTTATTTGCAATTCCGGTGCTGCCCGGCAACCCGGACATTCCTGAGATTCCCGACTTTCCGAATAAGCCTGCTTTCGATTATGGTGATGCCCCGGATCCGAGTTATCCGACGCGCCTGATCAACGACGGGGCTCGTCACTTTGTGGTTCCCCAGGCGGATGGCTTCATCCTGAAGCTTGGTCCGAGAATTGACACTGAACTCGACGGGCAGCCCACCTTCTTTGCCACGGGCGACGACGCTCTTGGACCGCATAGTGATGAGGACGGGGTCACCTTCCTGGACCCGTTACAGCCGGGTTCCCCGGTTGAAATCGAGGTAGAGGCTTCCGGCGAAGGGCGGCTTGATGTCTGGGCCGACTTCAACATGAACGGAACCTGGATGGATGCCGGAGAGCAGATTTTCGTGAGTGAGCCCCTTGCGCCGGGGGTCAACCTCCTGAACTTCGTGGTTCCGGCCTCTACGGCTCCCGGAGATACCTATCTGCGCTTCCGCTTCAGCTCCCATGGCGGGCTGTCCCCGAGGGGCACGGCCCAGGATGGAGAGGTTGAGGATTACATGGTCAAGATTGAAGATGATCCCGATCCGAATCCGAACCTTGAAACGGACTGGGGGGATGCTCCGCAGGTGTATCCTGTCCTGGCGGCGAACAACGGCGCCCATCACTTCCTCAGCAATGATCTCCTGCTCGGAGCAACGGTTGATTCCGAGGGCAACGGGCAGCCCAGCCCCAATGCGACGAGGGACGACATTGACTCGGCAGTTGATGACGAGGACGGCATCACCTTCACCTCCTCCATTTCTCCCGGTGCCAATGCCCTCATTGAGGCCGTGGCCACCATGCCCGGGCGACTCGACGCCTGGATAGATTTCAACCAGGACGGGGACTGGAATGATGCCGGCGAGCAAATCTTCATCAGTGAGCCGGTTGTGGCGGGTGCAAACAACCTCAACTTCCTCGTTCCGAACTCCGCCCTGACGGGTGGGACGATCGCCCGCTTCCGCCTCAGTTCCGGGGGAGGTCTCAGCCCGGTGGGCGGAGCGTCCGACGGGGAAGTGGAAGATTACCGGGTTGGAATCGAACAGGGTGCACCCAACGGCGAACTGGACTGGGGGGATGCTCCCGACAAGCCGTATCCCACCCTCGCGGTGAACAACGGAGCCGTCCATCTGATTGCGAATGGACTTTATCTCGGGACAACCGTTGATCCTGAGGCGGATGGACAGCCGCACGCGCTGGCCCTCGGTGATGACAATGACGGCAACGACGACGATGACGGAGTATTCTTCTCCTCCCTGCAGCAGGGCACCATGGCACAGGTCGCCATCGTGGCCTCCACCAAGGGATACATCAATGCGTGGATCGACTTCGACATGAGCGGAAGCTGGGATCCGGGTGAGCAGATCATCATCAACTCGCCGGTGGTGGCCGGGCCGAACCTCTTCAACTTCGCGATTCCTTCCTCCTCGGCGGTGGGACGGACTGCGGCCCGCATCCGCTTCAACTCGACGGGGGGCCTCGGACCAACGGGATTTGCCCCGGACGGGGAGGTCGAGGACTACGTGGTGGAAATCAAGCAGGGCAATGGGGGTAACATCGACTGGGGTGATGCGCGGGACCCGAGTTTCCCAACTCTCGCTGCCAGCAACGGGGCCTCGCACCGGATCGACGACCTCTTCCTCGGCCAGCTGGTCGATCCCGAGCCGGATGGCCAGCCCAGTGCCTGGGCCCTGGGAGACGACAGCGATGGGAGCGATGACGAGGACGGCATTATTTTCCTGAGCCCCATCATTTCCGGTTCGACCGCCTTCATCCGGGTTCTGCCCACCATGACCGGCATCCTCGACGCCTGGATCGATTTTGACGGGGATGGCACCTGGACGCAGCCCAACAACCGCATCTTCAACAACGAAACCGTGCACCCCGGACAGATCCTCGCCTTCAAGGTTCCGAAGATTAAAAAGCCTCGCAGGGCAACCGGTCGCTTTCGTCTCAGCCATGATGGCTCGGACTACAAGGGACACGAGATCGGAGGCGAGGTGGAAGATTACCTCCTCAAGATCTGCAAGCCCATCAAGTGGACGCTGAAGTCGGACCTGCGGAACGACCAGATCGAGGTGACCTGGTCGGTGGAGCGGGACATGACCTACCAGGTGCAGACCAGCATGCCGGCCCAGGAGTGGACCCGGGAGCACCTTGGAGAGCAGGAGCTTGCCCGCGCGGACGACTTCTTCCCCAGTGGAATGGCCTGGAAGGCGCTGGCTGGAGGGCATGATCACGAACCCCAGTTCGCGCCACATTACCCTGACTGGAACGGCAGCGAGGCCAGTGACGCCGCCGGAGATGACCGCAATGAGCGCACGCTCGAGGATTCTGGAGCCGACCCCCTCGACAAGAGCGACCCCAAGATCGCCCATGCGATCCGGATTGCGGAGGATGTGGGTGGCCACCTGCTGATCGAGTCCAGTGGGATGGCTGGTGATCCTGATGGGAACTCAGGCGAGGGAATGGTGGCCTACCGCGATCGAGGTAAGAGCAGCCCCAAGATTGCCCATGGCATCAGGATCGATCGTTCGCAAAAAATGAAGATCTTCAGGGTGGTGGCCATGCCGGAATAACCCCCAGGCAACCCCTCCGGCAGGTCGCCCTGCTGTAGAAGCCCGGTCCCTGACGGGACCGGGCTTCGGGTATTCCGGGGTCCTTAGGATTGATCCGGGGAGAGAGCCGGGGCACCCTCGGTCCGTGCCCGACCTGGCGAGAGAGACGTTGCGGGGAGCCTTTGGGTTCGAGGAGTTCCTGGAGGGTCAGGCTGAGATCGTTGAGGAGATCCTGTCTTCGCGGGACGGGTTGGTCGTGATGCCGACCGGGGGCGGGAAAAGCCTCTGTTATCAGCTTCCGGCACTGTGTCTGGAGGGTCTCACGATCGTGGTAAGTCCGCTCATCGCCCTGATGAAGGACCAGGTGGATGCCCTCGTGGAGAAGGGGGTGGCAGCCACCCTCATCAATTCGACTCTCTCGCACCCCGAGCAACGGGAGCGGATCGAGCGGATGAGGGCGGGAGACTACAAACTGGTCTATGTGGCCCCGGAACGGTTCCGGGCGGAGGGATTCGTAGCGGCCATGCGGGAGGTCAAGGTGGCTCTCCTCGCGATCGACGAGGCCCATTGCCTGAGCCAGTGGGGACATGATTTCCGGCCGGATTATCTGAGGCTCGGGCAGGCGCGGGCAGCCCTCGGGTATCCGCAGTGCGTGGCCTTCACCGCGACCGCCACCCCGGTGGTGCGGGAGGATATCGTGCAGGTGCTGGACCTGAAGGAACCATTCCAGATCGTGACCGGGTTTGCCCGGGCGAACCTGAGTTTCAATATCAGCGCGGTGGATACCAAGGCTGCCAAGTTCCGGCGTACGCGGGAGGTCCTTGGAGAGCATCGGACCGGCATCGTTTACTGTGCTACCCGCAAGCGGGTCGAGGAAGTGGCCGAGACGCTGAACAGCTGGGGCGTAAAGTGCATCGGCTATCACGGCGGGATGACCGAGGAAGAGCGGGAAGACATGCAGAACAGGTTCATCAGGAGGGAGGTCGACGTGGCGGTAGCGACCAATGCCTTCGGGATGGGGATTGATCGTTCAGATGTGCGCTTCGTCGTCCATTTCGAGGTTCCCGGAAGTGTGGAAGCCTACTACCAGGAAGCGGGCCGGGCGGGCCGGGACGGGGAGGCCGCGCACTGTGAACTCCTCTGGAATTATGCAGACACCCGGACGCAGGAGTTCTTCGTGGAGGGGTCCAATCCCGGCTATGGGACAATCTGCCAGGTTTACCAGTTTCTGCGGGGCGAAGCAGATGTGGCCGGGGAAGTCCACGCCAGTGTTGACGAGATCACGGCTGCCGTGGAAGTGAAGAACGGGATGGCGGTGAGTAGTTCCCTGGCCATCCTGAGCCGGGGGGGCTACCTGGAGCGCTTTGATGTTCCGGGGCAGCGCCGCCGGGGAACGCGCCTTCGCCGTCCCGAGGTGGAGGTCAGCGGGTTGGAGATCGACCGGGAGGCCCTCGAGGAGAAGGAATGCCGTGATCGCGAGAAACTGCAGGCCATGGTCGAGCTCTGCTACGGGACGGGGTGTCGGCAACGGGCGATCCTTGAATACTTTGGCGAGGAAGAGCCCGGGGAGTGTGGAACGTGTGACATTTGCCGAAGTGATTACGGCACGGATCGGCGTGCTCCGACCGGGGAGGAAGACCTGGTTGTCCGCAAGGTCTTGAGCGGAGTCGCGCGGATGAGTCGACGGACAGGCCGGGGATGGGAGGGTATCTTTGGACGGGGGCGCATTGTCCAGATGCTGACCGGTAGCAAGTCCCAGGAGGTGCTTCGCGTGCGCCTGCACGAGCTCTCGACCTACGGAATCCTGAAGGGGAAGGGAACGGCCTATCTCAATGAGCTCTTCCATTCGCTGCACGATGCGGGTCTCCTGGTCACCCAGCGGGGGGAATATCCTCTCGTAACCCTGACTCCGCGGGGTGAGGAGGCCATGAAGGGCGGGTATTCCTACTCCCTCGTATGGCCGAAGGCACTGCGGGGGAGCAGACCCAAGAATTCCGGAGGGAACCTCGAAGACGAAGACGGCCCCTTTGACCCGGGTCTGTATGAGCGTCTCAAGGCGGTGCGGAGCAATCTCGCCCGGGAGCACCACCTGCCGGCCTACAGGGTGTTTTCGAACAAGGTCCTCGAGGCGCTGGCCCGGGCGCGACCTTCCTCAGTGGAGGCCGCAATGCAAATCAAGGGCGTGGGAGCCGTAAACGCGGAGCGTTTCCTTGCTCCTTTTCTTGAGCTCTTCCGGCAAGAGGAATGAGACAGGGGCAGGTGTGGCGGGTTCATAAGCCGGGGCCCGGAGCGACCTATTCCTCGACGATGACGGCCCGGGGGGGCGGGTTTTCGAGGGAGAAGCTGGGGGAGGCATTGCCCGGGGTGGAGGGTGCGCTACTCAGGGCCTCGGTTCCGCCGGCGCGGCCCGGAGTCCCAGCCACCAGGTTCTCCTCGCGCTCCGGGGTCACAGGGAGAGCGCGTGGGACGCGGGAAAGGTCCGGGCCAATCGGGGTCTGGGTGGTCACCCCGTCAATCGATCCTAGCGCCTCGGCGGGTTCTCGCTCGCTGGCGGTCTCCGACCCGCCAAAAGAGTCGCTCAGCTTCATGAATCCAAATAAGGCGCCGGCGACCAGGAGAACGGTAATGGAGAAAACCAGCAGAGGTTGTTGGGAGTGACTGGGAGAGGTCGGGGTCGGGGTCGGCTTCTTCTCCTCCCGGGCTATGCTGGCCTTGCGGACTTTCCGGGCTCGCTTTCTTGGGCGTTTCGGACGCTTGATGATGATGGGCAGGGCGTCGACTTGCTCGTCGTGGTCCTTGAGGTAGTCGCCGTTCTCGAGATCGGCCAGTGCGTCCCCCGGTTCGAAGCGATCGAGGAAATGAATCGGGTCGATGCCGAGGTATTCGCAATACTGTAAAAGGAAACTCCTGGCGTAGGCCGTGCTGGGGAACTTGGAATGATCGTTCGCCTCCAGGAGGCACAGGATGGCGTGAGGTATCCGCGTGCGATGCGAAACGTCCGCGAGGGTCCAGCCAAGGCTTTCCCGGGTCGTGCGGAGGATGTTTCCAGGATCAGACCATTCGCTCATGAGATTCGCAAGGTGGGGAGAGGGTTTGTAAAGGATGCTCAGGCCCGCGTGCAAAGGGCCTTCAGGAAAGCGTTATTGGATCGCGGGCACGTGCGCTGGCCCGCAGGAAAGGGGCAGATTCGAAAAGTCTGCAGGGCGCGGCAGAGGAAGGCTCGCAGAGCCAGCCGGAGCCGCAGAGACTATGTTATTGGGTGGGTGCAAGGTGGCAGGAGTTGGGAATGACACCCGCGTCTCACGACCTCCCGCCAAATGTGTCGATCGCGGAGGGGTAGTCACGACGTGGGTTGGCAGGGACGAAGATTTACGAGGCGGGGCGGGCACCAATGAAGATGTTCCATTGTGGAATTTAGGAGGTAAGGACATCGAAGCTATCGGGCAAGGAAAGATTCCCATGGGCAGGATTCCATCCTCCCACCCTCCCCTCATTTTCCTATGCGTCGCGCGTATGGCGAGGTGAGTATCGACTGACTCCTGCTGGTCTATTCACTAAGCAGACGTTAATTTTTTTGCACCCCGCTCTTCATGGGATTATGGCTGCGCTTGGAAGGCCCGGAGGGTGGAGGTGAGCATGTCGTCTCGATTGCCGGTTTGACGGGACGAGGGACGGAAGGCATAGCTTACGCCATGTCCGAGTCTGAAGCCCACGTGCTCTTTGTATGCACGGGAAACACCTGCCGGAGCCCGATGGCGGAAGGCCTTTTCCGTCAGGTGGTCGCGCAGGATGGCCTGGTCGTGAGCTCGGCTGGGATCGCGGCTTACGAGGGCGGAGGGGCCAGCCGTGAAACCCGGGAGATCCTGGAGGAGCGCGGAATTGAGTTGGAGGGATTCGGGAGCCGCATGGTGGATGAAGGAATCATGCGGGATGCGAGCCACGTTTTTTGCATGACGCACGGGCATCTGGAGACTCTGGAGTCCCTCTATCCGGAGCAGCAGGACAAGTTGTTTCTAGTTTGCGAGTTCGTGGAGAGCGGCGGTTCAGTCGGCCGGGATGTTCCTGATCCGATTGGAGGCGGGCGGCGAGCCTACGAGGAGGTGGCCACCTGCCTGGAGGAGGCCATCGGGGGGATTGTCGGATTTTTACGGGCGAGAGGTCTTCTGGGGGCAGAATAAAGTCCGGGACGGGTTTTCGCGGTTGCGTTTCGGGGCGAGAGGGGGCACGGATGGGGCGTCCCGACGTGGGATCATACCTTGCCGATGAAGAACGGTAGTTTGCGAATTGCGATAGGAGCCGACCATGGAGGAGTAGAGGTCAAGCGCGCCATCATGGATGCGCTCGGGGTGACCGGAAACGACGTGGTTGATTTTGGAACGGATAGCCTCGAATCGGTGGATTATTCCGATTTCGCCAATGCGGTCGCGCGGAGCGTTGCTGCCGGGAAGGCGGACTTTGGAATCCTGATATGTAAGTCGGGTATCGGGATGAGTATCGCGGCTAACCGGGTGAGAGGGGTCCGGGCGGCCAGGCTCTGCTCTCCGGAGGATGCGGCTATTACGCGCGGGCACAATGACTCCAACGTAGCCTGTCTCGGTGCAAGCGGGATGAGTGCTGAAAAGGCGGTCGCCATTACGGAGGCTTTTCTGGGCACGCCCTTCGATGGAGGTCGTCATGTCGAGCGGGTGGCCAAGGCCTCGGGAAGCTGCCTGGCGGTGAGCGATCCAGAGGTTCATGCGGTAGTGGAGGCAGAAGGACGGCGTCAGCGTGATCATGTGGAATTGATCGCTTCGGAGAATTTCGTGAGTGGAGCGGTCCTCGAGGTGCAGGGTTCTCTCCTTACCAACAAGTATGCAGAGGGATATCCGGGCCGACGGTGGTACGGCGGTTGCGAGCACGTGGATACGGTTGAGCAGCTCGCAATCGACAGGGCCAAGGAACTTTTCGGTGCGGAGCACGTCAACGTGCAGCCCCACTCTGGATCGCAGGCCAATGCCGCGGTCTACTTCGCCTTTCTCCAGCCGGGGGACCGGATTCTGACCATGGACCTGGCGCACGGCGGTCATCTGACGCATGGGCACAAGGCGAACTTTTCCGGGAAGTTCTATGAAGTGACCCATTACGGGGTCAGTGAGAAGGATGAGCAGATCGATTATGAGCAGCTTGCCCGTGTGGCGGCAGAGATTCAGCCGAAGCTAATTACCTGTGGGGCAAGTGCTTATTCCCGGGTAGTGGACTATGAGAAAATGGGGGCGATCGCAAAGGAGACGGGTGCCTTCCTCTTTGTCGATATGGCGCATATCGCGGGACTGGTGGCCGCGGGAGTGCATCCTACTCCTGTGCCCCACGCGGATTTTGTGACGACGACGACGCATAAATCGCTGCGTGGGCCGCGGGGCGGTCTGATCCTGTGTCGCGAGGAATACGCCAAGAAGATCAATTCGATGGTTTTTCCCGGGGTGCAGGGCGGTCCCCTCATGCACGTGATTGCGGCCAAGGCGGTGTGTTTTGGTGAGGCGCTTCGTCCCGGATTCAAGGATTACCAGGAGCAGGTCGTGGAGAATGCCCGGGCCCTGGCTGCCCGTCTCGGAGAGCATGGTTTCCGGATTGTTTCCGGTGGCACGGACAATCACAGCATGCTTGTGGACATGCGGCCTCTGGGCCTGGATGGCACGGCAGCGGATGCAGCGTTGGATGCGGCCGGAATCACGGTGAACAAGAACGCAATTCCCTTCGATACGGGGTCGCCCATGAAGCCGAGTGGAATCCGGCTGGGGACCCCGGCGGTGACGACCCGGGGAATGCTGGAAGCAGATCTTGAGTCGGTGGCCGACTTCATGTTCGAAGCGATTCAGAGCAGGGAGGACGAAGGAAAGCTGGGAGAGATCCGGGAGCGCGTCTTCGCGTTCAATCAGGCCTTCCCCTTGCCCGAGTAGGCCGACCGAAAAGGGAGTGTGGCAGGAGGCGCTGCCACCCCCGGGATGCCCCGTGGGGCATCCCAGGCTGTCAGGGCGGCATAAGGATCGGAGCGGCCTGCAAAAGAGAGTGCAGAATGCGCTTTCTCTGGTAGGATCCGCGCTCGTTTGCAATCAGTTTGCTTCCGCCATGAAATTGTCCCGCATTCAGGCTCTTGCCCTTGTCAGCGTCTTCGTGTGCTGGGCGGTTCCGGCCGGGGCGGAAGCTCCCGCTGCGGATCGCTCCGGCGATGTGAAAAAAGCCCTGCGGATTGTACAGCAGTATGTTGCGGCGGAGCAAGCCAGTGCGGGAGAGCGGGTTAAGAGTCGCAGGGAGATACTGGAGTTCAGCTTTCGAAGAACGCGTGAAAATGGAAGCCAGCGGGTCCTGAGTGAGCGGGGCTGGCAGGAGTGGGAATTGGGGCGGCCGGAGGCCGTGCAACGGCTGCAACTGATCGGAGAACCGAAAGCGGAATCGATAGGGAATGATCTTGTCCGGGTTCACTGTGCGATCCACCTGAACAGGATCGAGAGTGGGAAAAACTGGGAGGGAGTATCCGTGCGGAGTTATGACGTGCAAATCGGCGACGAAGAGCCACGGATCCGGCATGAGCGTTTGCTCGCGGTGCGGGAGGGAATCAAGCCGGGGCAGTGGAAGAAGCTGCGGAAGACAGATAACGGGGTTCGGAGCAATCTGCGCTCCTCGCCGACCAGCAGGAAGAACAATATTCTAGGTCAATTGGAGTCCAATGAGGCCGTCCACGTTTGGGATCAGGAGAAGGAACGCTGGCTCTTCATCCGGACTGCCAAGGGATTGGCAGGGTTCGTGCACCGGAGCCAGCTCGACTTCCATGCTGCACCGGAGGAATCGGGAACAACTCATGAAGAGCAGGGTTTGAACGAAGTTCGTCGAAAGAAGAACTACCCATTCGCCTTGGTGCTTCCGGGCAGGGATGGATACGTCCTCAACCCCTATACGAACAGTATCGTGGATGTTCGGGGGCTGCGGGCGGGCACGCTGGTGCGTGATCCACGCGATCCGGGCAGGAATCGTGCGTTCCGCGTGCCATTTCAGGGCACCCCGGGGCGCGCGGTGATCGCGGATGAAGATTGAGGGGTCCGGCATGGAAGGCCGTTTGGCGGGAAGTTTTCAATTTGACGGTCCGGGAATCGGGGGCTGGCCTGCTGTCGCAAGGAACTCCTGCAAGAGCAGGGAAGGGAGTCGGCCATGTCTTCCTGATTTGCGACTCGTGTGGTAACCGGGGGGAGTGAAGCCCCGCAGAGTGGCCAGTTCGGCTCCGGGGGATGCGCCTGATGATTGGGCTTGGAGAATTCGGGGTGGATTAATGTGCCCACGTGAAGGAGGAAAATCCGTGCAGTTGTTAACGGGCGGTCAATTTGGAGCAGGGGGGTTGACAAGCCTATCGCGGTGTCTTTTGCGTTGCTCCGGGTTCGCAAATGCCTTCACGATCCCAGACTGGCAACGGTGGACATTGTCTGTTGGCAATGAGGATGTAGCCCTGATGCAGGGCGCTGGGTGGTTCCCGCGAAGGCGCGGGAACACGGTCGCGAGGCGCTGGGTAACAGCCGGGGCTGGAGGGCGGAAAAATATGGTGGTGGACATCCAGGAAGGGAGATTTGTGACTTAACGGCCTTGAATGCGGTAGTGATGCACCTATCTTCCGCTGCCCCGGCGGCTGTCGGGAGATTTCAGCATGTCGGACCGGATCCATGTTCCTGACGACGCCCCTTTCTCGCCTGAGCAGCGGGAGTGGCTCAATCGTTTCTTTGAGCAGATGTTTGCGGGAGAATCCGCCACCGTGGGGGCTGCCGAAGATGGCCCGGCCATCCCCGTAACCATCCTGGTAGGGTCGCAGACCGGTAATGCCGAGGGTTGTGCCAAGAAAATGGCGAAGGCTCTCAAGGGAGGTCGTTGTGAGCCCGATGTGGTTGACATGGCACATTACGACAAGGCGCGGTTGCCGGAGGAGCAGTGCCTCCTCGTGATCACGAGCACCTATGGGGACGGGGAGCCCCCCGACAACGCAGCGGACCTCTATGAGTTCATTCACGGTGAGGATGCTCCGAAACTGGAGAAGGTGAAGTTCTCGGTCCTCGCCCTGGGCGATACCGAATATCCAGATTTCTGTAAGTGCGGGATCGATTTTGATAACAGACTGGAGGCGCTGGGAGCGCAGAGGATTTACGAACGGGTGGATTGCGATGTGGATTACGACGAGCCCTTCGCGGCCTGGAGAAAGGGCGTTCTGGAGAGCCTTGGGGGAGCATCGTCCGCAGTGATCGCGGAGTCGCCGGAAGCGGAAGTTGTTCCGTTCGGGAAGAAGAATCCTTTCCCGAGTGCGATCCTGAAGAACTTGAACCTGAACAGGGCCGGGTCGGACAAGGAGACCTATCATGTGGAGCTCTCGCTGGAAGGGTCCGACCTCGAATATGTTGTGGGAGACGCCCTCGGCGTATTTCCTCGAAATCCGGAAGAACAGGTGGATGAACTTCTTGCCAACCTGCCCTTCAACGTGAAGGAGGACGTTCCCTTGCCAGATGGCGGTGAGGCTTCGCTGCGAGAGGCCCTGATCAGCTCCTACGACCTTCGTTCGCTCACCCCGAAGTTCCTGCAGAACTGGCAGTTGCGCAGCGGATCTCCCTATTTGCGGGCGATTGTTGAAAGTGAGGATCGTAAGGTAATGACCGATTTCTGCTGGGGCCGGGAGGTGGTCGATCTTGTGATCGACTACCCGGCGGATTTTTCCGATGCAGAGGATTTTGTTTCCAGTCTCAAGAAGCTGCAACCCCGCCTGTATTCGATTTCTTCCAGTCCGAATGCTCATCCCGGGGAAGTTCACCTCACGATTGCAATCGTACGTTACCACTCTCATGGTCGCCAGCGAGGCGGTGTGTGTTCGACCTTCGTGGCCGACCGGTCCGAGGGGCTCAAACCGGGGGTATTCGTTCATCACAACAAGGCCTTTCAGCTGGTGGACGACAACGATGCTCCCATCATCATGGTCGGACCGGGAACTGGTATGGCTCCATTCCGGGCCTTCCTGGAAGAGCGCCAGCACAGGGGAGCTCAGGGAAGGAGCTGGCTGATTTTTGGTAATCCACACCGGGAAACGGATTTCCTGTATGAGGAGCAGCTGATGTCCCTTCAGAAAGAAGGCATTCTGAACCGCCTCGATCTGGCCTTCTCACGGGATCAGGAAGAAAAAATTTATGTTCAGCACCGCATGGAAGAGAATGGGGCTGAATTGTGGGCGTGGCTCGAGCAAGGAGCCACCTTCTACGTATGCGGTGATGCGACTAAGATGGCCAAGGATGTGGATGCCTCCCTCCATCGAATCGTGGAACAGCATGGAGGGAAAAGCGTGGATGAGGCCAAGGATTTCGTGAAGGCCCTCAAGAAGGAGAAACGCTACCAGCGGGACGTTTACTAGGATTGGCCGGAAGGGTTTCCAAGTATTGGGTTTCTGGTCAGAATTGCTGCCTGAGGCTCCTTGAGGGCATTACAGAAGCTTGATTTGCCGGGGTTCCCGGCTTGCTCAAACGGGTGTTTGAGTTCAAATTGAACTTCCGCCCGCCCTGCATGAATTTTTTTCGCCACATTGCGTCAAACCTAGTGAAAGGGCCCGTTCCCGGTGACGCCGCAGGCGGCGGAGGGGGAGGGGAGCCGGACTCACTCCCAGACGCGGAATTAGTCTCGCGGTGTCAGAAGGGCGATTACAGCGCCTTTGATGCTCTCGTGACCAAGCACCGCGGCCGGGTTTTTGCGATGATCCAGAACATGGTCAAAAACGAAGCTGATTCCTGGGACCTCGCCCAGGAGGTGTTCGTGAAGGTGTGGAAGGCCCTTCCGAAGTTTGAAGCGCGGGCACGCTTCTCGACATGGATGTATCGGATCACGCATAACGTCGTCTATGACTGGATGCGCAAGCGGAAGATTGAGTCGGTGGGCGATCTTGACGACAACCTGCTGGACCGGGAAGTCATTGCTGCTGGAGCCCAGGCGGCGCCGGCCCAGGCGGCCCGTCCGGACGAGGCGCTCTCGCAGGGCGAGCTGCGCGCGACGATCGAAGGGGCGTTGCAGAGACTTTCCCCGGAGCACCGTGAGGCAATCCTGCTTCGTGAAGTGCAAGGTTTAGAGTATAAGGAGATTGCCGACGTGATGGATTGCTCCATCGGGACGGTGATGAGTCGATTGTTTTACGCCCGGAAAAAACTGCAATCCCTACTGACCAAGTCATGAATAATGATCGTAAAGAAGAGCTTCTCACCCGTTGGATGGACGATGCCCTGAGCGAGGAGGAGCTGCGGGAATTGGAACCAGTTCTGGCGGAACATCCTGAGCTTCAGGCGGAGCGGACGGACTACCTTCGCATGCGGGAGGAGTTGCGTGGGGTGATCCCGGCGGAATCGGAACCTCCTTACCCGGATTTCTTCAACTCCCACCTCGAACGCCAGATCAGGGAGTCGGGTCGTAGTGAAGAGGTGGTCGCCTCCCGTCGTCGTGGTGGAGCCTTCGATCGCATGAAGCTCTGGTTGATGGCCCCGGCGGCAACCGCTGCCGTAGTGATGGCCTTCCTGCTGGGCATGAAAAGCGCGCAGCCGAACTTTGAAGAGACGATGATCAGCGCGGCGCCGGGGTCGGAGGTGTATTCGCCCCTGGCCAGTGTCTCGACCGAGGTCATTCTTGATAAGGAATCGGAAGCGACCCTGCTGGTGGTCGAAGGCCTGGATCCGCTGACCGATAACGATCTGGCCGTAGGACAGGGCTTGCTGGAGGGCGAGCACGGCTACTTTGTGAACACTCAGAAGGTTTATTAGGCAGAAAGTCTTCAGCGATCCGCAACAAACATGAAGATACTGCGCTTAGTTCTGCCCATCATGCTTGCGGTGTCCGCGGCGGTGGCGCACGCACAGGATCCTGGCAAGGAGGTGATCGGGAAGGTGCGGACCGAGTTGTTATTTGGCACGAATGGGCCGGTAACCTCTCTCGGCAGCGGCGTCACCGAGCTCTCGCCCGTGGAGGAGACGCGGCTCAGAAAGGTTTCCAAGTTGGTCACCCTCAAGAACTTCGTCAAACTCGGGTCGGTTGAGCAGGACATTCTCAAGGGTTATAAGAGCTGGGCTCAGCCGATCAGGAATTCACAGGCCCTGATGGTGACGTTCCAGCCGCAGGCGGCAATCAAGGAGTCGCGGAGGCTGCGGCTTGATGTGGAGTATTGGCAGAAGAGCAAGATGGCTCTGCGCTGGGATCGGGTGTTCGAAGTGGGAAAACGTGTCTATCTGGTTGGGCCAAAATGGCGGGACGGGAACTTGATCATCACGGTTGAGCTGGTAAGCCTCGTCGACAAGTGATGAAGATGCTGCGACTGATGCTTGCCCCGGGGCTGGGATTGATCCTCGGAGCCCCGTTTTCCGCCCTTGCTGGATTCGAGTTCGACAAGCGGGAGATTTCCCGGTCTCTCCAGCCTGATCAGGATACCCTGAGCGTGGAGTTTCCCTTCACCGTAGAAGGAGCTAAGTCAGTGACAATCAAGGAATACAGGTCGGCCTGCAGTTGTCTTTCGGCGGAGATCACGGACGGCAGGCTGACTTGGAATCCGGGGGAAAAGGGTGTTATCCGGGGGCATTTCAAGCTGGGAACCCTCAAGGGCAAGATTGAGAAGAAGATTGTGCTCGTCATCGCGGGGGAAGCAGCTCCCCTCGTGCTCACGACGAAATTGGATATCCCCCACCTCTTTGAAATGGATCCTCCGACTCTGTTCTGGGACCTCAATGGGGAGGGAGCAACGCAGACATTCAGGATCAAGGTGCGCCACGATTCTCCGATCAATGTGCTCGACGTCGCCTGCACGAACGAGCAGTTCAAATATGAACTCAAGGTGATCAAGCCGGGCTGGGAATATGAGGTTAATGTCACTCCGGTTCACGTGAAGCAGCGTGCCTTTGGACTCCTTCGTGTGAAGAACGACTGCGAGTTCACGAAGCATGCGAGTGCACAGGCCTTCATGGTCGTGCGGGTGCCGAAGGAGGCAGCCGGCGGAGAGGGCTAGGCGCTGGCTTGTTAAGGTTGCCAGCTGAAGCTGTCTATGCCGACGAGTTGGACGTAGGGCCGGCCAGGGTGGTCGGTGTTCCACTTGACGGTGACGGTGCAGATTCCGGAGCGGCCCCAGAGCAGGCCATCGGACTGGGAAATCTGTTTGGAGACTTCGGAGGATTGTTCGAAGTAAGCGAGGAGACGCGGGGTGATTTGCTCGTGCTGGCGCAGCTTGATGAAGGATTTGCTGTCGGCTCCGGGGATTCTATCCTCGAAGCAACGCTTGTAGGCGTCGGCGATTACGTGAAAGGTGCGCTCCCCCTTGACGGGAACGGCTCCGAACTGGGCCAGTTCGTCATTGTAGAGGTCGAGAAAGGCATCGGTGTGAACAGCCATGTGGCCATCTTCTCCTTCACTGACCTGAACCAGGAGAGGGATGCTGGGGCTGGCCGGGTCCCGTTCGAAGGAAACCTCGAAAAAGTGTTCGGTGTGTTCGTCAGAGTTGTCCTTGATGTATGGGAGAATGCGCTGACGCAGGGTAGGCGGCAGCTCCCGCGCTAGCGGGCTGCGGCTGAGCTCGGTCTCGGATCTGCCTGATCTGGTCATGTAGGGCTGCCGCTCTGCGAGTGTCTTTGCTTCCAGAAACAGCGCAAGCGCTTCGCCGGGCTCGGGAGGCGTATCGTTCTGCTCAGGAAGAGCATTGCGCGAGGGATTGAGATCGATGAGAGGCGGGAGGGCTACTTCGCCTTCCACCGCCCTGTCGATATCCTCGATGAGCGGATTCGAGACCTTGGAATCCTCGGAGTTAGGGGCTGCATTGATCTCCGGGCCGGGACCATCATCCCGGGTCGCGCTGGAAGGGCTCACCTGATGGACAGCTGGTGCCACGGGATCACCTTTCGGAGCGTTCTGGGCATTGAGCGGCTCGGGTTTGCCCTGAGGCAGCGCCGGAAGGTTTTCGTAGCGCTTGCTGTGCGGCAGGAGCTCGCTCAGATCGAGGACGAGGTAGGCCATGATGGCCGCAAGGACGAGAAAGAGTAGGGGGAAGACAACCCCGGGCCAGCGGAGACGCCTTTGATTGGCTTTTGCAGGGCTGTCTGCAGTGGCCTGCTCCTCTTTCTGGCCCGCAAGGTCCGGGCTTTGAAGCGGCAGGGTATTCTGGGGATTGGGCTCGCCTGGCCCCGGAGGCGAGTTGAAACCGGCAGTCAGAATCGGAGCTGGAGTCATGGGGAAGTCCGCTTGTTTCCCGGGGTCTTCGCTGTTTGAGGTAGTGGAGGGCTTCCCGATTGTGTGGTCATCCGGGGTGGACCTGACGCTGGGAACAGCAGAGTCGGAAGAGCTGATCTCCGGGACGTTGGGTTTCAACGTGTCGGCAGGGCAGATGTCCGGGGTGGGAAGCTGGGCGTGGAGGGAGTCCTGCGCGGGCGGTGGGGAAGTGGATGGGGACACCTCGGGCGGTGTGCCCATGTCGATGGGACTGAAAGAGCGTGCGGAATTCTGAAGGGGCGCCTCAGGAGCGGCCCCGAGTTCCAGAAATGCGAGAGGATCATCGGCGGGAGCCTCCGAATTGAGAACAAGGTCTTCACCAGAGGGCAGTGGAGAGCGAGCGAAGGTGGACGCTTTTTCAGGGCCAGAACCGGGAAGAGGAGAATAAGGGTTGGTTCTCTCCTGGCTGGACGAGGCAGAGGCTGCTGTGCCCCGGGGGGCTTGGGCAGGAGGTGTTACGAAAGGATCTGACAGAGGGGAGGTCTCCGGGAAGCCGGCGGGAGCCGGGGTATCCTCCGGAACTGGGCTCACCAACGAGTCGTCGTTCAGATCCGGGAGTGGGCCTGTCGGGGTGGTAGGAGCAGCAGGAGCACTGAGATCCGAGAGGGGACCGGATTCCGTGGTCAGCACAGGAGTGGGCTTGCCAGACTGGGCACCGGGATAGTCGGGGAATGGAACGGGTAGCTCTGCAAACGGTATACTGGAGTGTGTTTCCGGGAAGGAAGAAGGAGAAGTAAGGGAGGGCGACGTCGAAGCTGGGGCGGAAGTCTCCGGCCTCTGCACGACAGGGACGGCCGGTGCAGGGGCAGGGACCGGATCTGGACCGGGAGGGTGGGTTGCCGGAGATGCGGAGGCAGGTTGGGTCATCGGGGGCACCTGTTCAGATGGTGCCTGTTCAGATGGCGTTACAGCGGTATTGGAAGGATCAGGAGAGGGGGCTTCGATCGGGACTCCGCAGGATGGACAGGGCCCCTTCACACCGGCGAGGGAGACTGGAACGCGGAGCCGTACCCCGCAGCTTGGGCAGGTGAACGAAATCTTGTCTTGGCTCATGAGCGTTTCACTGAGAGAGGCCGACGGGGAAGCTAGGCAGTCCCATCGGGACGGTCAATTCCCCAATGCAAGTAGTAGGGTGATCTGTCGGGAACACGGCTCCCCGGGCTTGGGGGCACGAGGAGGATTGTGAGTAACTCGGGACGAGCGAGGCTCTCCGAATCCGGGCCGGGGAGGGGACAGGATTGAGGAGCGAACTTGGAAAGGCGCGTGCCGGTTCCTGCGTGTATTCCGTTCACAGTGAAGAGAGCAGATCCTCCCTCGGATCTCCCTGCCCGTCAGGGCCTAGTGCTCCATCGGGTTTTCGCCGGAAGCTTCGCCGAGGGCGGCGTGTTCTTCGGGGAGGAACTTCTTGAAACGGGTTTTGTCGATAGCCTTCATGTAGGCTTCCTGGGGAGTCACCATGCCAGCGCGGAGTTTCTCCCAGATGGATTCATCCATGAACTGCATTCCCTCAGCCTTGCCGCCGATGATGACATCGTAGAGCTTCTGGGTCTGTCCTTCCCGGATAATTGCGGATACCGCCGGGGTGGCGAACATGATTTCGTTTACGGCGCAGCGGCCCGGTCTGTCGCTGCGCTTCATGAGAAGCTGGGCCACCACCCCCCGCAGAGAGGCGGCGAGCATCGTACGCACCTGCGACTGCTGGTCAGCTGGAAATACGTCGACGAGACGATCGACGGTTTTCCGGGCATTGTTCGTGTGGAGAGTGCCGAAGACGAGGAGTCCGGTCTCCGCTGCCGTAAGAGCGAGAGAAATGGTCTCCAGGTCACGCATCTCCCCAACCAGCACGATGTCGGCGTCCTCGCGGAGTGCGGCGCGAAGACCGTCTGCAAAAGTAGGGGTTTGAATCGGGACCTCTCGCTGGGTGATGATGCTCTTCTTGTTGCGGTGAACAAATTCGATGGGCTCCTCCACGGTGATAATATGGCGGGAGAAGTTCAGATTAATATAATCGAGGAGGGCTGCGAGAGTGGTTGACTTGCCGGAACCGGTAGGACCGGTGACGAGGACCAGCCCGGAGCGCATGTGGCCGAATTCCTTGACCACGGTGGGAATGTTCAGGTCTTCGAGGGAAGCGATTTCAGTGGGAATGAGCCGGAAGACGGCGGCAAGGCCGTTCTTCTGCTTGAGGTAGTTACACCGGAAGCGGGATTCCTCGTCCATCTCGTAGGCAAAGTCGAGGTCCCCGGTTTCGAGGTAGGACTTGAAGGGTTGCTCCTCACAGATTTCGCCCAGGAGGTTCTTGAAGTCGTCTCCCTCGAGGATGGGCTCGCCGGGGATCGGGGAAATCGATCCGTGGACACGAACCTTGGGAGGAGCGCCCTCCTGCAGGTGCAGGTCGGAGCCGCCGGACTCGATGAGGTGCTGGAAGTATGCGTCGATTCTCGCCATGGGAAGCGCGGGTCGGGATCAGGACTGGAAGAATGCTTTCATCTGGACTTTGTCCTCGCAGCGGAAGAGGGCCTCCTCCTGCGTTATCTCCCCCTTGACGTAGAGGTTTCGAAGAGACTCATCCATGGTAATCATCCCGACGTTCTTGCCGGTCTGCATGATGCCGGGTAGCATGAAGGTTTTTCCATCGCGGATGGTCGCCGCCACAGCAGGGGTGTTGACGAGAAGTTCGAGAGCGAGGCTACGGCCGTCACCATTGACATTCGGGACAAGTTGCTGGGAGATAATTCCGCGAAGCGACTCAGAGACCATGACTCGGATTTGGCCACGTTGATCCACGGGGAATACGTCTAGAATCCTGTCGAGGGTCCGGGGAGCGTTTCCGGTATGAAGGGTGGCGAGGACGAGGTGCCCGGTTTCGGCGGCCGTGAGAGCAAGAGAGATTGTTTCGAGGTTCCGCATTTCCCCTACCATGATGACATCAGGGTCTTCCCGCAGGGCCCCCCGGAGGGCCTTGGGAAAGGACTCGGTATGAGAGAGAACTTCACGCTGGTTGACGTGGCAGCTCTTCGAGTCGAAGACGTATTCGATAGGATCCTCGAGCGTGAGAATATGGTCATCGCGGTCCTGATTGATGAAATCAACCAGAGCGGCGAGAGTAGTCGACTTTCCGGAACCCACTGAACCGGTGACCAGAAGAAGACCATTATGGTAGCGGGTAAGCGGGATGAGGTGGTCGACGGGCAGGCCAAGGGTCGGGAGGTCGCGCAGCGAAGTGCTGATGATCCTGAAAACGATGTCGAGTCCGAGTCGCTGCTTTACGACCGAGGCCCGGAAACGCCCCTGTTCGTTCTGGTAGGCGAAATCAACGTCCCCCACGTTCTGGAGGCGGTCCCATTCCTTTTCGGTCAGAAACGATTTGGCGAGGCGCTCGGTGTCGTCGGCGGTGAGTGGCGGGTGGCCCTCCCAGATCGGGGCGAGGGTGCCGTAGCGGCGCCAGGCTGGCGGATAGCGGGTGGGCAGATGAATATCAGAACAATCGTACTCGATGCCGATCGAAAGGTATTCATCGACATGAGCAAGGACTTGATGGTCGGACATGGGCTTTGAGGTGCCGGGCGCGCCAGCGGTGTGGTGGCGATGTGGAAACCATAGAAAGGGCTATGGGCCAAGCAAGGAATCCGTTTCCGATGGTTTCGTCTGAAGATAGGTCCGGGCCTTCCTGAGAATCCAGCCGCGGAGTGAGCTCTTCAGGAGGGCGATCGCCCAGCCAACGAGGCGTCCTGTGAATGACTTAGGAGATTTTTTCTGCCGGGATTCGGCTCGAGGGCGGAGAAGCCAGGTGATCAGGGCTACTCCTGCCGTGGTAGTGCCAAAGATCTGGAACGGGTGGCGGCGGAGGTAGTCCGCGGCTATCCGGGAGGGGTGGAGGCTACGCTGGAGCCTGCGGGAACTTCCGGTCAGTTTGATCCGGGAAGCCTCCAGGTTCAGGACGAGTTCTCGTTTCCGTTCCTGGACTTCTTGTCTTGGTCGAGCCATGCGTGGTCTTTCTTGAACTCTGCCCGGGTGTACTGGAAGAGGGGTTGCTCCGGCTTTCTTCTCCATTTCCTCAGGAAAGTGAGGGCCGCAGACAGATGGATGATTCCGATGAGGAGCGCGGGCAGTTCCCAGCCGAGCAGTTCTCCGGTCGCTCCTGCAGCCCAGCGTCCGAGGAGAGAGATGACGGCGACCAGAACAAGGGCATACCCGAAAAGGAACAGGGCGGTGGTGAGGAGGCCGAGGAAGCCCTTGCGAGCAACCACTTCGCCGGCCTCACCAGCCTCGAGGGCGAGGAGTTCGGCCCGGGCCTTGAGATGATCGCTGAGTTCTTCACGGAATCGCCGGGCCGATTCTGCGGCCGGGTCCTGCTGGTGGTCGTCCGCCGGGGAATCGGAGGAGCCTGCACTCTGAAACCAGCCGGGCATGGCGTTGTCGCAAGGGCGAAGGGAGAGGAGGGCACGGGAGAGATCTCGGCCACCGGGGCGGATCCTAGCGGCGGACGATCAGACCGAGGAGGAATCCAACCCCAGCTGCGACGAGGACGGACTGAGTCGGATGTTGTCGGATGTATTCTTCAAAGTCGGCGTGGACTTCGCGGGCCTTGATGCGGGTTTCTTCCCACTGCTCTTCGGCGACACCCTTGAACTGGGCGGCCTTTTCTCCCGCCGCATCCGCGATCTGGCTGGCTTTTTCGCCGGCATAATCTCTGAACTGCTGTGCTTTCTGGGCCGCAGATTCCTTGAGCTGCTGGGCACGCTCCTCAGAGCCTTGGGAAGGATTTTCACCAGCTGCTTCCCGCAGGTCGTTGGCCGCCTGCTGGATGGATGGACTTTCTTCGGAATGCTCCTCTTTTTGTGTAAAGGGTTCGCTCATTGTTCTGGCTGGCTGTGGTGGGCTTCAGGCCAACAAGGTGGCCGGAAGCCTCTGAATGTCTTCACCGTGCCGTAGATTCTGCCGGGGCGCAAGCTCGAGGGAGTGCGCAGGGGACAAAGTCGCCAGCCGGGGCAGGATCATCACCCTGCTACCGCTCGGGGACAACCTGGGCGCGAGGGGGATCCTTGAAGATCGGGTGTGCAGGGCCACCGGCGGGTTGCGTGAAGGGGGCGGCGCTCCAGACTGGTTTCTTCAAGGGGCCCTGGCCACGGAACTGGAAGAATCCTTTGAGAGGGGTGATTGGAAGGGTGACCAGCCCGAGCAGGCCCCGGGCGTTCATGCGCATGGTGAGATCCACCTGTTTCCGTACCAGGTCGACCGAGCCCTCGCCGACGAAGGTGGTGGAGGGCGTGGAGGTGAGGAAGTCCTGGGTGAAGGCCACGCCATTTCTGAAAACGAAACTGGCGGAGGCATCGCGGGCCTGTTCGTGGCTGAATGTCCGCCCGAGGACTGTTCCGAGGGGAGGGGAGAGAGGGCCGAAGACGGGAACGTTGAAGAGCTGCCCATCGCGAAGGCCGATCACACCCTCGCCATTGAAGGAGTCGGTTTGGCCAGCGAGCGTAGTGAAGTCAATGCGCCCGGTTATGGATCCCTGGGCCGCTTTCTCGAAGTTAAAGGTGCGGCCAATATTCTCGAGGTTCAGGTTGTCCCAGCGGATTCCAGCATTGGTGCGGGAGGGTTTTTCCGGATCCGTGGTGACGGTGACTTTTCCGCCCACGGTTCCCCCGAAGGCCTCGAGGGAGAGGTCCGTCACTTCGTGTCGCTTCGGAGAGGTCGTGATCCGGGCGTTAGCCCCGGTAAGTTGGAGCGTCCGACCTAGGAACTTGTAGTCGATGACATTTTCGCTGGTTACGCTCGACTCAAAAAGAGTGCGGGTTCCATTTTTTTCGTGATCGTAGCGGCCGGTGCTCCTGATCACCGGGGCCCGGTGAAACCCGAACGTGCTTTCGACGAAATCAGCGGCCTCGGGATCGAACAGGCGGAGTATTGGAGCGGGCCAGGCTGTTCCGCGCAGATTTTCGAGTTCGGTCAACCGGGTTATCCGCTTGAACTGGATGCGATCGAATTCAACATCCGCACTTTCCGGGCCACCATGCTGCTGGTAGGGGGGGTAGCTCGAGTAATCGAAGTTCAGTTTACCTTCCGTCCAGGTGGATCCTTCAGAATCGGCCTGAAACCTGGTCGTGCCGCCAGTGAAGGCCACACCATTGTAGCTGCAGCGGCCGAGGGTGCAGGTTCCGCTGGCCTTCCATTGGCCCTTGCCATCCTCGACCTGATCTTCCGTCGCCTCGGCTGAGATGAACGCGGTGAGCGAACCGGGGGCGGGTTTGGGAAGCTGGTAGGTGCGGCCCAGCCGGGCGGTATCGAGATCCTGAAGCTGCAGGCGGGCGGACACCCGGTTTGGCTCCGAGTGATGCATGAGCTCCCCCTGGATGGTCCCCCCAAGGGTTCTCATCGAAAGGTTGAGGACATCGTTCCGGAGATGACGGGAGCGCACCCTGGCGGTGAGGTCGGCTAGTTCAAGTGGCTTCTTGAGGAAGGTATAGTCCGTCAACCCCTCTGCCTCGATCTCGGTGAGGACATCTGTCCGCTTTCCCGGGTCGAGGTGATCAATTACACCATTGACGGACAGCCTGGGTGGATTGCGGAAGCGGTAGTTCCGCTCCACGGTTCCAGCAGTAACCGGCATGAAGAGTCTCAGGACCGGGCCGGGCCAGACCCGGCCCTCGAGTTCGGTCAGGCTGGTGAGGCGGGCTTCGGCGTCGTAGTGGATCTGGCGCGCCCGCATGGTGCCGGAGGCGGGTTTGTTCCGGGAGCGGGGTTGACCGTATTCCCGGTAGTCGAAGACCGCCTCCACATTATCGAAGATCGAGTCGAGTGGAGTTATGTAGAAGTCGGCAGCTGCGAGGACGATGGGCACGTCATTGTAGGAGAAGTTCTCAATCCGGAAGGATCCAGTGGCATCCCAGTCGCGGAGGTTGCTGCGCTGGATGGAGCCCCGGGTATCCACCAGAATGCGGCTTTTGCCAGTGAATGTGCTCTGAGCGAGTGAACTTGCGAGACCACTTTCCTCCTGGATGAAAGGTTTGTAAGCGGAGAAGGGCAGGCTCGTGCGGGCGCGGTATTGGATGAGATCGTCCTGCATCTTGACCTCGCCTGCCAGTTCCCCGTGCTCGTGCCTGACGATGAGGTCGCGTAGATAGACGTTACCGTTCTGCCACGAGAATTCGGTGTCAATCTGTTCAAAGGGAATACCAAGGAAGCGGAAATATCCGCAGGACAGGGAACCGATCGCGCTCAGGCGGAGGCCTTCATCAGTGAGAGCGAACTTTCCTCGGGCTCTGAGGCTGGGAGCGCGCGGGGACATGAATTGGGCGAGGGTGTCGTCATCCAGTCCATTGCGCAGCAGGTCCGCGATCTGGATCGAGGAGCTGCCCTCGTAGCCGCCGGTCCGGTCTGCGAGGTCGTAGTGGGCTTGCAGAGTCAGCTCACCCGCTCCATCCGAGAAGCGCAGTTCGGTGATGCTGAGAGTTCGATTGTCGAGGATTCCAGAGAGGCGAACGTCTTCCATCGTATACTCGCGCCGGGTGACTTCGGAGGCGCTCAGTAGAATGGTAGTACGGATTCCAGCGGGGCGGTCGAGGTTGCCCTTGATATGGAGCTCGAGACGGGGAGGAATGGATTCCGGAAAGGACCAGCTTGCGAGTTCATCAAGGAGATCCCTGGTGAAGCCGGCCCTGCGCTCGCTGGTGGCCCGGTCCCCGCCGCCGCGGAGATTGGAGAGTTCGAAGCCGCCTAGTTCGATATTAAGCTGGAACTGCATTCCTCCCAAGGTTGCGCGATCCGCTTCGAGGCGGAGACGGTTGTTGCGGTTCAGGCTTGCACGCCCGGTCAGGTCATCAATTTGGAGGAATTCACCCTCTCCAATCGGAACGGAGAGTCGGGCCTCCTGCAGGTGGACGCTCCTGATTTGCAACTCACCCCGGAAGGCCTTGCCGCGATCAACGTCAAAGCGAAGGACGGGAATGCGGGCGAACTCGGTGTCCCGGTCGCCATCCGTAAAGAAGCGCACTTTTTTGGCGATCACGCCGCGGGTAGGTGAAAAGCGGACGCTTTCGAGCTCGGCGTGGATTCCGCGGCGCGCCAGCTCGGCTTCGATCCGTTCGCTCCAGCGACCGGCAAAGCCGTGGCGATTCAGCATGTAAAGACCGATACAGGAACCGAGAACCGCCAGGGCGAGAGTCGCGAGGACCAGGGCCTTGAAGTGGTGCAGCCAGCGGAACAGGTGGACGGATTTCAATGGAAAAGGCGAAGATTAAGATCTGGCGAAGGAGGGCAGGAATGGGGCTGAGAGGCTCATGGAGAATGTAGCACAGGATGGGAGCTATTGGGAATAACCGAAAACCGGGATGGGGCTGCTGAATTTCGATCTCGCGCGCGTGGGATGAGAATCGTAAGCTGCCCAGCGTATGAGGCTGGCGGTTCTGGGAAGCGGCAGCGGCGGAAATGCCGTTGTGGTCGAGTCTCGCGGAAGTGCCATCCTGATTGACGCGGGGCTGAGTGCCAAGCAGCTCTGCCAGCGGTTGGCTCTTCTCGAGATCGAACCCGATTCTTTGGACGGCATCCTTCTTTCCCACGAGCACAGCGACCACGCGAGAGGGTTGGAGGTTTTTTTGCGCAAGCGCCCGGTTCCGGTGTATGCCAATGCACTGACGCGGGAATCCCTGCAGGACGGCTGTGGAGGCCAGATCGAATGGAGAGTGTTTCAGCGCGGCCAGCCCTTCCGGGTGGGGGCGTTCACGATCAACTCCTTTGCGCTCCCCCATGATGCGGTGGACCCGGTTGGATTTATTTGTGAGGCCCACGGCACGACATTTGGTTTCGCGACGGACTTCGGGCACGTAACCACGTTGGTTCGCGACCGTCTTCGCGGAGTAGGGGCCCTCTTCGTGGAATCCAATTATGACCAGGATATGCTGGAAAACGACAGCAAGCGCCCTTGGTCGATCAAGCAGCGCATTGCATCCCGCCATGGACACCTTTCCAATGCACAGACCGCCGATCTGGTGAGAGGCTTGTTGGAGCACGGGCTTGAGACGGTGGTGTTGGGACACCTGAGCCAGGATTGTAATTGTCCGGAACGAGCGGAGGCGTTGATACGGGCGGTATCTCCATCCCGGAATCTTGATGTCCACGTGGCCACCCAGGATCAGCCGACGCCCTGGGTGGAGGTCCCCGGCGAAGAGGAGCCCGAGTCCGCCAGCGTGCGAACCATGGACCAGCTGGATCTTGCGTTTGGATAACAAGGTGAGTCTCGTAAGAGAGTGCCTGCCCGGGAGCTTTTAACCGTTGCGCTTCGGCCGTTCCCGGTCATGCTCTCGCCCCTTGTCGCTTCCGGCTGTCAAACCGTCCCTGGAGGAGTTCCGTGCCCTTGCGGAGAAGGGCAACGTTGTGCCGGTCTATGCCCAGCTGGCTGCCGATTTTGAAACGCCTCTCTCGGCCTATCTGAAAATCCGGGACGGGCAGCACGCCTTCCTGCTGGAGAGTGCGGAGAGCACGGATGCGAGCGGGCGCTGGTCCATTGTAGGCAGTGGTCCGCAGCGGGTGTTTGAGGCTCGAGGCAACGAGGTCCGTATCCGGCGTGGCAGCGAGGAGGAAGTAATCGAAATCGAGGGAGATCTCCTCGTTGAGCTGGAAAAACTCATGGCGCGCTACAAGCCGGTGACACACGGCGACGCCCCGCCATTCTTCGGTGGAGCGGTGGGTTACCTGGCCTACGATGCAGTCCGGCAATTCGAACCGACGATCGGGGACCCGCCCACCGACGATCTCGGTCTGCCGGAGGCAATCTTCCTGATCACGGACACGGTGCTGCTCTTTGATCACAAACTACGCCGTCTCCTGGTGGTCGCCAATGCCATGCTGGGCGATTACGCCTCTCCGGAGGAAGCCTACCATGATGCGGTGGGACGGGTGGCTTCTCTCATCGAGATCCTAGACCGGCCGCTGCATGTGCCCGCCCTGAATGGGCTCCGGGAATCGGTCACACCCGAACCGGTAAGCAATACCACGCAGGAGCAGTACGAGGGCATGGTCCGCCAGGCCAAGGATTACATTGCAGCTGGAGATATCTTCCAGGTAGTGCCCAGTCAGCGCTTTGAAGCGCCTTTCGAGGCGGCTCCGATCGACCTCTACCGTGCTCTGCGTCATGTCAACCCGTCGCCGTACATGTTCATCCTGGAACTGGGTGAATTCTCACTGGTCGGCAGTTCTCCCGAAGTGCATGTCCGATGCGTGGATGGCCGTATCGATATCCGGCCGATCGCGGGGACTCGCTGGCGGGGGAAGACGAAGGAGGAGGACGATGCCCTGGCAGCCGACCTTCTGGCTGATGAGAAAGAGCGTGCCGAGCATGTCATGCTGGTGGACCTTGCTCGCAATGACGTTGGAAGGATTGCTGCCCACGCAACGGTGGAGGTGGACGACTTCATGATCGTGGAGAGATACAGCCACGTCATGCACATTGTATCGAATGTGACCGGACAGTTGTCTCAGGGGCACAGTTCCTATGATGTCCTGAGGGCGACCTTTCCGGCAGGTACGGTGAGTGGTGCACCCAAGATCCGGGCCATGCAGATCATCAATCAACTGGAGTGCAACAAGCGCAACGCCTATGCCGGGGCGGTGGGCTATTTCGGATGGGACGGCGCGCACGACTCCTGTATCGCCCTGCGGACCTGTCTTCTGAAGAACGGCCGGGTCTACGTTCAGGCTGGTGCGGGCGTGGTGGCTGACAGCGATCCTGCATACGAATACAATGAAACTGTCAACAAGGCGATGGGGATGCTGCGGGCGATCGGGTTGGCCAGAACGCTGGAGGACTAATGGTCAATTTGTGGATTAGTGAACCTGTTTTGCTGGAGGCATGAGAGCTGAGCCGGGTCTCCAACCTCCGAATCATCTACTTTCTCGCAAGCATGCTTCTCGTCATCGATAATTACGATTCCTTCACTTACAATCTGGTCCAGTTTTTTGGCGAATTGGGAGCGGAAATGGAGGTGCGGCGCAATGACGAGGTCACGGTGGATGGTGTTCGCGATCTGGAACCGGAACGCATCTGCATTTCGCCGGGTCCCTGTACTCCGAACGAGGCGGGCGTAAGCTGTGAGGTTATTCGCGAACTGGGGGCCTCCGTTCCCATTCTTGGAGTGTGCCTCGGCCACCAGGCGATTGGTCAGGTCTACGGGGGAGAGGTAGTCCGGGCTGATCAGCTCATGCATGGAAAGACTTCCCTGATCGATCATGATGGACAGGGCGTGTTCGAGGGGTTGGACAACCCCTTCGAGGCTACCCGTTATCACTCTCTCATAGTGCGTAGTGAGTCCCTGCCCGATTGCCTGGAGGCGACGGCGTGGTGCGATGGCCTCGTCATGGGCGTGCGCCATCGTGAGCACGAGGTGCACGGAGTCCAGTTTCACCCCGAGTCGATTCTGACAGAGGGAGGAAAGAAGCTTCTTGGCAACTTTCTCGCGATGTGACGCCAGGGTGCATCCCCGACCCTCCGTCTTGACGGTCAGCCCCGGTCTCTGTGGAAGGTCCCACCGTCGGACGGCTCAGTGGTCGGCCTGTTCCGGGGGAAGACTCACAATTGTAAGCCAGAAGGCGCGTACGGTGTTGACCACCTTCATGTATTCATCGAGATCGGATGGTTTCGTGATGAAGCAGTTCGCGTGTTGGTCGTAGGCGGCAGCAATATCTTCCGAATCCTCCGAAGAAGACATGACCACTACGGGAATACGTCGGAGGGCGGGATCGGATTTGATCTCGGCCAGGACTTCGTGGCCACTTTTTTTAGGGAGATTGAGATCGAGAAAGATGATCCCCGGAGCGCTGGCATTTTCATAGGGTGGCTCTGCCCTGACGTAGGCAAGGGCAGCTTCCCCATCTGTAACGACACGAAAATCGTTTGGAATCTTCCCCTCTTTGAGAATTTCGACCATGAGCTGGATGTCTGCCTCATTGTCCTCGACAAGAAGGATCTCGATTACGGAGTTGTTCTCCGGAGGGGTCTCATCGGCAGTGGTCACTACCTAAGGATGCATGCTGTGGGCACGAGCAGAATTCAAGGTTTTTCGATCTCCTGCGCCCCGTGGGCGGACGGATTGGATCTCAAACATCCAGCGCGGTGGCCAAGGCGGTGATACCCTGAAGGACAGGCCGCAGGAGCTTTGCCTGCATCGATACTGGTGGCCGAAGGAATGTCTGTCCGGGGAAGGATCTCCGGTCACTCCTCAAGGCTCACAGCCAGATCAGGACCAAGGGCCTCGAGGGCGGTGACGAGGCCCGTGTCGTCAAAGTCAGTTGCTACCGCCACCGAACCGGTAGCCCGAAAGACCTGGTGACCCGCATGGGGTGCCGATTCCAGATCGCTGACCAGTTCTTCCACGTTTCCTCCCGCCCGTACGATGGCAGAGGAGAGCTCCTGCACGATCCCGGGGCGGTCGTTGCCCACCACCTCGAAGGAGATCTTGCGTGGCCGCTCGCACTCGGTCGTGATTTCGCGGGAGATGCTGACGCTCAGGTCGCGCAGACTTTGGAGCGCCTCCAGGAGCCGGGTGCTCTCCTCCTCGGGGCACTCCACCCGAAGGAGGCCGGCGAAGTGGCCGGCCAGGCGTGACATCCGCGATTCCAGCCAGTTCCCGTGATGAGCGGCCACTGTTGCGGAGAGTTCCTCTACCAGGCCGGGCCGATCCGGGCCGATGACGGTCATGACCAGACTGTGCATGTCCACGGTTTCAAGTTCGAGGGAGTAAGTTTAAAGTGGGTAATACAGACACTTGCAGAGGGGAGTTACTCAACGATGACGGGAGTGCCGACCTCAGCGTGCTCGAAGAATTTCCTGGCCATGTCGGCAGGGAGTCGCACGCAGCCGTGGGAGGCGGCGTATCCCGGAAGGTGTCCTGCGTGCATGCCGATTCCATGGTTGAAGCGCAGGAAGTGGGGCATGGGAGCGCCCACGAACTGTTGGCCGGGTCCGGGCTTGTCCTTGCGTGAGTCAGCGTCGTCGTTGAGGACGGTTCCAGTAGCAATATCGACGATTGTCCCGTAGGTGCGGGAAGCGTAGTCGGCAGCCTTCTGGGAGACCTTGAAGGTCCCGGGTGGAGTGGTGTATTTCGAACTGCCGGTGGAGACGGGTGTTACCCCGGCCATTTGGTCGCCCTTGTAGAAATAAGCTTTCTGCTCGGAGCGGACGATGTGGATGGTGGCCGGGCCGCTAAGGGAGTCGCCGTCCCAGAACTTGGAGGCCTCGGCCGGGTTCTGCGGTCCGTTGGGAGCGGTGTTGGATACTCCTATTCCGGCAAGATAGCCGGAATTCGTGGGGCGCTGCAGAGCGCCCGGGTAACAGGACATCAGCAGGGTGGCTTTGACCACTACAGCCGGGAGAAGCAAGGATCGGAGAATCATATGCGGGTTCGCAAGGGTATACTCCGGCAGGCCGGGCGGGTCAAGAGACGGGCAGAAGGTGCCGCCCGGCATGCTTGGAGTAGTGACCGCCTGGAAGGGGAGGTTTTCCGCAGCGGACGGAAACCAGCCGGCCATTTCGGCCGCTCACAGCTGGTCGACCACTCTGAACTGCTTAGTACGGTGTTTCTTGCGCCAGGCCTCTGGTTTGAGGGGGCCGACTGAGTTGTCTTCATACTTCTCGCGAAGTCCCTCGAGGCGGTTTTTCATCTTGGAGATCTGGGCGGCATATTTCTCGTCGTTGTAGAGATTTCGGAGTTCATCGGGATCCTCCTGCAGGTCGTAGAACTCCCACTCGCCGAACTCATAGAACTGGATGAGCTTGTAGCGGTCGGTTCGGATCCCGTTGTGGCGGGGAACCTGGTGCACGCTTGGATACTCGTAGTAGTGATAGTAGATGCTGTCCCGCCAGTCCGCCGGGGCCTCGCCCTTTAGGATGGAAACGAGGGAACGGCCCTGCATGTCCCCCGGGATCTCGACTCCCGCGGCCTCGAGGAAGGTTTCGGCGTAGTCGAGATTCTGGACCAGGTGCTTATCGTCAACCGCCCCGGGCTGGGTCACCCCGGGCCACTTGATGACGAGTGGCATGAGGAGGGATTCCTCGTACATCCAGCGTTTGTCGAACCAGCCGTGGTCGCCGATATAGAACCCTTGGTCAGAAGAGTAGACCACGATGGTATTGTCAGCGAGGCCCATTTCATCCAGCGTACGCATGAGAGTTCCCACGCTCTCGTCCACGCCACGAACACAACGGAGGTAGTTCTTGGCGTAGCGTTGGTACTTCCAGCGGACGAGGTCCTTTCCCTTGAGGTTCGCCTTCTTGAGAGCTGCATCGCGGGGTTCATAATGGTCACGCCAGGCGGTGAGCTGGGTCGGCGTCATTCGTGACATGTTGCGCCAGGCGGACTTGTCGAACATTCCCCGGCGGGCGGCACCATTGTAGGCGGGCGTGAGGTTATAGAAGAGATCGAACTGGAGATCCATGTGTCCGTCGATCTCCAGTTCCTGCCAGCGGGCGGGACTGGCATTATCCTTCCAGTCATCAAACAGGGTGGCGGGTTCCGGAAGGTCCTCGTCGGCCCAGAGATGAAGGTGGCGCAGGGCCGGCATCCAGTTCCGGTGAGGAGCCTTGTGCTGGCACATCAGGAGAAATGGCTTTTCCTGGTTACGCCCTTTCTTGAGCCAGTCGACCGCGAGGTCAGTCACCACGTCGGTGCAGTGGCCCTCGATCATGACCTTCCCCTCAGGGGTGAGGAGGTCGGGGTTGTAGTAGAGGCCCTGACCGGGGAGGACCATCCACTTGTCGAAGCCCTGTGGCTGTGACTTGAGATGCCACTTGCCGAACATGGCAGTCTGGTAGCCTGCTTTCTGGAGGAGTTTGGGGAACGTCTGCTGGGAGCCGTCGAAGTTGTTCCCGTTGTTCATGAAGCCGTTCTTGTGGCTGTGCTTGCCGGTGATGATGACTGCCCGGCTTGGTCCGCAGATCGAGTTGGTGCAAAAACTTTTCCGGAAGAGCATGCCCTGGGAAGCAAGGCGGTCGATATGCGGTGTGGGATTGACACTCTTGAGCCAGCCGTCGTAGGCGCCGATGGCGTGGGGGGCGTGATCATCGCTGAAGATGAAGACGATGTTGGGTTGCCTGGCGTTAGCTAGAAGCGGAAAGAAGGTGGCAAGGAGGAGAAGTGTTCTCATCGTATTAATGGGTGGCTGTGGTTTATTTTTTCAAGCTGATACAAAGCAGGCGGCTCTGCCCCCGCATGTAGAGGCGGCCATCACTCAGGGCCATCGGACTCCAGAATTTGAGGTCCTTCTTGCTGGTGAGATCGGAGCCGAAAACGTTGGCCTCAGCGAGGAGCTTGAAACCTCTCGGGCTCGGTTCGACGAGACGGAGCGTGCCCTTTTCTCCGTCCTGAATGATGAGCATTCCATCGGCATAGAGGCATCCGCCACGCCCCATGAAGGGGTCGTCGCCCGTTCGCCATACTTCCTTCCCGTCGAGATCCCAGCAGCTAAGGCCGCCGGTCTTGCGCTTGGCGGACACCCGGTGGTTCGAGTTTTCGTTAGCGAGAAAGTAGAGGTGATTGTCGATGAAGAAGGGCGGATGAATCTGGGTTCCCTTCTTGATGGCCCACTTTTCACTGGCTTGATAGCCGTCCGGGTTTTGCTGGAGGGCAAGCATCTTGGACCCGCAGTCGTAGCCGCCGGTCACGAAGATTAGTTCCTCGCTGACCTTGGTGGCGATGGGAATGGGGATGCGATTGTAGTAGTCACTGGTCTGCCAGAGAATCCTGCCGTCCTTCGGGCTGTAGCTTGTTGTATAGCCGGTGGACCCTTCCTTGGAGACGAGGACAACGTGGGGTTCGCCGCCAATTTCAAGGACAGTGGGGGAGGAATGAGAGTCACCGATGGATCCGCTCTTCCAGACTTCCTTGCCAGTGAGCCTGTCCCAGCCTGCCACCCCGGTCTCCGACCCGAAGGGCGTTACAAAGATAATGTCCCCCACGACGAGTGCGCACTGCGCATAACCCCATTTGGGAGTTTTGGAGTCGGAATAGCGCTCGGACATTTTGACGGTCCACAACGCCTTGCGCGATTTCCGGTCGATACAGTGGACGCGTCCGAAGGAACCGATGAAGTATACACAATCACCGGCGACGGTGGGCACGCTCCGGGAACCGGGAAAGGAAGGTTCACCCTGGGAGGGGCTCTCATAGCGCCATTTCTCCTTGCCGGACTTGGCATCAAGACAGAGGAGCATGTCTTTTTCCTGCATGATACGGTCCACGAGAAATACTTCCCCGTCCACGACCGCACACCCTCCGAATCCCTGCTGCAGTTTCGTTTCCCAGAGGAGCTTTGGTCCGCCCTCGGGAAAGCTGCGCAGCAGCCCCGTCTCGCTCGACACTCCAGTACGGTGCGGACCCTGAAACTGGGGCCAGTCGGCCCGGGCGCTTGCGAGAAGGGCGAATGGAATAAGGATGTGAGCGAGTTTCATCGGGCTTGTCGTGGGTGCGGTCTGGAACTGATTGAGAGGTAACGGGAGGGAATTGTCTGCCCGAAAACTAGTTTTGGCTTTTTTTGGAAGCCCTGTTGCGTGGGGATTCTTTTTTCCACCACTCACTGGGACCTTCCTTTTCAACACCCTCGAGGACCTCGAAGAATACACTCTTCATTTCAGAGAGTTTTGCAGGTTTTTCGGCGGCGAGGTCCTTTTCCTCCTTCCAGTCCCTCTGAATCTCGTAGAGCTGGAACTTGTCGAAAGACTGATTGGCGACCAGTTTCCAGTCGCCAATCCGCAGTGCGGCGTGGCTGGCGGGGGGTGCAATGCGTGTGCGCCAGAAGAGAGGAACGGGGCGCGTGAGCGGCTTGTCATCAAAGGCGGGGACCATGCTGACACCGTCGATCGTGCGGTCGGAGGGAAGGGGAATGCCCGTGATGTCGAGAACGGTGGAGAAAATGTCAGATCCGATGACGGGGATGTCGCTGACCGACCCCGGCATGATCTTGCCAGGCCAGCGGACGAGCCCGGCGACCCGGATTCCGCCCTCGTGGCTGTCACGCTTGCGGCCGCGCAGCCCACCAGTCGATCCCCGGGTGCGCCCCTTGTTGCCACGGCCCTCAGGGCCATTGTCGGAAGTGAAGAACACAATCGTGTCGTCCTTCAGGCCAAGGTCGTTGAGAGCCTTCACGACGATGCCGAAGGCGTGATCGAGCTGGGTGATGTTTCCGTGGTGCTGGCGGATGCCTTCGTCCTGAATGTTGGCATAGGGTTTCATGAACTGCTCCGCCGACTCTATCGGGAGGTGAGGTTCGTGGGTCCAGACGGAGAGCAGGAAAGGTTTTTTCCGGTCCCTGATGTCCTTGAGCCAACGGACTCCTTCCCGGGCCACGAGGGGTGCTGAAAACCCCTGCAGCTCGCCCATGGGTTTACCGTTGAGGACAAAGTTGCGCGGATTCTTGTGGCTGGGCGCTGCATTGTTCTGGGTGGCCATCCAGTGGTTGTAGCCGTGGTCGTCCGGTTGTGGCTGTTTGTCACTGTTGAAGTGTCCGTTGAGGTGCCACTTGCCGACGTGGCAGGTATCGTAGCCTTCCTTCCTGAGAAGTTCCGGCAGGGTGATTTCGCTTTCGCGGAGGTGGCATGCGTGCCCTTGCGGGATCCAGCGCCAGACTCCATTACGGTATGGCGTGCGGCCGGTCAGGATCGAGGACCTGGAAGGGGAGCATACCCCGCAGGCGGAGTAACACTGAGTGAAACGAATTCCCTCCGTGGCGAACTTGTCGAGGTTGGGAGAGTGGATAACTTCGTTGCCATAGCAGCCAAGATCCCCCCAGCCCATGTCGTCGACGAGAAAGATCACGATGTTGGGAGGCTTCCCGGCAGCCGCGAGCGGCAGGGACAATGAGAGAAGAGTGAGGAGGACCTGACGAAAATGGTTCATGAAACTACCTGAATGGAGGTTTTGTGGTTCACTTGTCGAGGATGGTTACTCGCCTGCCTTGTTTGTTTCCTCCTGGGTCCGGCCCGCGGTCCAGCGTATTCCGGCGAGGAGATGCGGGCGACCGAAGTCGGTATCGATGGAGCGGACGTCGTGACCGAGGCCGGTAAAGAAGAAGCGGCCCTTCCCGAGGGTTCGACGCCAGCAAATCGGGTGGTCGGCTCCCATTGGCTTCATGTCCTTGTAGAACGGGATGTCCCGGACTGGAACGTAGCTTTTTTCATCGAGGCGGAGAAGGACTTCCACGCCGGGCAGGCCGGTGACGGACTTGTCGAAGTTCAACCAGTCTGCCGTGTAGGTGAACTCCCTGCTCTTGCCGGCGACGATGGGGTCCCCTTCGGCCTTGGGATCGACCAGAAAGCGGGCCTCGACAAATTCGGAATCGCCGTGGAAGTCGCAGCCCGCGATCTCGATCAGCTCCGGCCAGGTGCCGTTTTGCACGATGCCCGCGTGCATGACCATGATGCCTCCCCCTTTATGGAACCACTCGATGATGGGCTTGCGTTCTTCCACCGTGAGGCTCTCTCCGAGGTTGGTGGAGTTGTTGAAGAGAATGAGGTCGTATTGCTCGAGGTTGCGTGCACTCAGGTCCTTGGCATCTTCAGTGATACTGACGTTGATCCCGTGTTTCGATCCCAGGACGGCGAGGTATCCGCTGATCCGTCCAATGTCGGGATGGCGAAACCAGGAGGTCTTCGAATAGACGATCATCTCGATGGGAGCATCCGCGCGGGCAGCCGGGAGGGCGAGGAGAGCTGTAAGAACGAGAAGGGTGAGGCGCTGGATCATGGTGAGATTGAAGAGGGCCGTGTGCGGGTTGTCGATGGTCGAAGCGGCAACATCCATCACTGAGGATGCGAACCCCCGGTGGGAGTGTGTGTTCGGGGTGAGCGCAGGAGACCTGCGTGTTCGGATAAGGAACGATGGAGCCCCTGGACTTGTGACCGGCTGGGGGAGCTCCAGTGGACGGAGGGCTCGATAAGAGATACAAAAATCTGTCTGTCAATGAGTTGAGGAGGTTCGGCATGTGGGGCGGTGCCTCCGCTGGACCCTTGGAGTGATTTTTTTTTGGCCGTCAGCGGAATGCGGCTGCAAGCGGAGACGGGTAGTGCGCGTGGCCTGTCGTCTGGCTGGATCTAATTGTCCGATGCGTTTTTTTTCCGGAGAGGCCGGCCTGTCCGCTCAGAGAGGAAGCGGATGAGGTCGCGCAGCTCTTCGCGGGTGAGCCGGGCGGTGAGGCCGGGAGGCATGATGGTGCCGGCCTCCTGCCGCTGAGCGACATCCCCGGGGGCGATGGTCTGGCGTTGCTTGGTGGCGGCATCTTCAATGACGATCCGCTGCTTGTCCTCGTGTTTGAGATGGCCGCTGACCAGTCTGCCGTCTCTCGTTGTAATGGTGGTTGAGAGAAAGCCTTCCTTGATCTGGCGTTTGGGCCAGACGACCGACTCGATGAGGATCTCGACCGGAACCCCTGCTCCTACGGCGGTGAGCTCGGGGCCGAAGTCTCGTCCACTTGCGTCGATGACATGGCACATGGTGCAGGCGAGGGCATCACGGTGATAGATTTCTGAACCTTGTTGCGCGTTGCCCGATGACTTGACCTCGGAGGCGAGTTTGTCGATCCAAGCCTGGTCGAAGGGAGGGATGCCGATGGTCTTTCCGTCCGCTGTCGCGGCGAGGGCCTTGTTGAGAGAGGGGGAATCGACTCCGGCGGCACCGAGGATGCCGCGAATCCGGGCGCGTGTCTCCCGCGTCAGGGCTGCTTGCTCCAGCGCGGCTGCGAGAGTTGCATCTGCGCCCTTCCGGGTCAGGAAAGGAACCACGAATGGTTCGATGACATCGTCGAGGCGGGAGGCAGACAGTTTGGAGGCGGCGATCGCTGCTGCCCCTGGCAGGTCAAGAGCGGCAAGAGCGCGGAGAGCCGCCTGGTGGACGGTGGGCTCGGGGTTCCGGTTGACCTGTTCGGTCAGTGTGCGGATCCGGGATTCGGCGTTGCCCGGAAGGCGGGCAAGGGCCTCGATGGCGGTGACCTGTGTTTTCGGGTCCTTCTTGTTTTGGTCCAGGGCGGCGGCCATCACTTGGGGGAGGAGTTCCTCGAGCTGCCATCGGCCGGCCAGCTCGAGGGCAGAGCGCCTTTGCTGGCCCCTGCCGAGCGTGACAGACTCTGCAATGAGGGTTTGAGCGGCCTGGTCGCGGGGTTTGAGACCCCGCAGACGGGCTGATTCGACGAGAGCGGACAGGATGGGAGCCGCTTGGGCGCGATCCCTTGTGGCCTCGTGGACCAGCCATTCGAGATCCGCTGCGGATCCCTGGGTGGCGAGCACGGCGGCAAGGGTGGCAAAGGTGGGACTGGCACGCCTGATACGGTCTTCGCCGAGGAGATCCCGTGCGATCCTGGCGGAATCCTGCCCGGTTGTCTGCTGCAGGAGAAAGGCCAGTTGCTGGGGGTCCGAAATACCGAGCCGGCCCTCCTGCAGGGCTGCGAACCACTGGGGCTGGAGGGCGTGGGCGCATTGCTGGAGCGCGGCCCGGATAAAGCGGTCGGTGGGAAGGGCGAGGGCCCGGGCGGCCACGGCCATGGCTTCCGCGGATTGAAACTGCGCCGCCGCGACGACCGCTTCGAGGCGCACGCGGGGATGGGGATCGGCGATGGATCGAGCGAGATAGTCGAGAGCATTGCTCATCCGGTCGTGCCAGCGTCCGACCACGCGGGTGGCGTAGGCGCGGGCGAGTGGTTCGCGTGCATCCAGAAGCCCTTCGAGGAGGTCGGGGGTGGTGACTTCAAACCACTCCAGAAGGCAGAGCGCCTCATAGAGTCGGCGCTCCTGGCCGGGGGTGTTGGGATCTAAGGAAGCAATCCATGAGTTCATTGCGCTCGTGACCCCGCTCGCCCCGCCCGGGTGGTGGTAGCGATTGGAAATTTCAATCCGGATACGCTCGCGTTCCTTGAGAGGGGCACCGGGAAGGCTTTCCAGCAGAGTCTTTGTTGGCATCCCGGTGAGGTCCGCCATCGGGGTGGTTTTCATTCCTCTGGCAGTGACCCGCCAGATGCGTCCGTGCAGTTTGTCCCGGTCGGGGTGGCGCAGGGAGGCCTGGTAGTGGCCGATGATGGGATTGTACCAATCTGCGATGTAGAGGGCGCCGTCCGGCCCGGTCTGGACATCAACCGGACGGAAGCTCTGGTGGTCCGTGCGCCAGAGCGGAGGGAGGAGCTCGCCGCGATGTCCGGCACCATCCGGCGTGACTCTGAGGCGGTCGACGAGGTGGCCGAAGTAGCCGGCAATCACCATGTTACCCTGGATGTCAGTGGGCAGGGCCGGGGAGTCAATGATTTCGCAGATCATGCTCTTGATACGTGTCCCTCCGATGTCGAGCGGTTGATGACGGTTTCCGGTATGAATCATGACGGGAAGGAGCTCGCTGACCGCGTTGCCGTTGCTCTTGGCGAACGGCTCGCCCCAATGGCCATGAGAGAGTCCCCAGGGGTTTTGTCCGCTGCAGCCCCGGAAGGCGTGCAGCTGGAGGCGGGCGGGACGCAGTCGGAAAACACCGTGCTCGTCGAGGCGCACAATGCCCCAGGGTGTTTCCACGCGGGAGAAGGCATGCAGCCCCTGGCAGAAGAGGAGTTCACCTCCGGGCGTCCAGGTGAGAGAGTTGATATTCTGGTGGGTATCGCCCGTTCCAAAGCCGGTAAGCAGAACTTCCCTCGTATCGGCGCGGTCGTCGCCATCTGTATCGCGAAGGAAGAGAAGGTCCTGCCCCTGGCCGAGGTAGACGCCACCGTTTCCGAGGGCGAAGCCGGTGGGCATGTCCAGGCCCTCCGCGAAGACGAGGGTCTTGTCCGCACGGCCATCTCCGGTGGTGTCCTCGAGAATGAAGAGTTTGTCATCGGGAGCCTTGGTGGGAACCGCTTGCGGGTAGACGAGGGAGCAGAGAACCCAGAGGCGGCCCCGGGGTCCCCAGCGGATCGCGATGGGATTTGCGATCCCGTCCTTCTCGGAAGCGTAGAGAGAGACCTTGTAGCCTTCTGCGATCTCGAAGGAGGTGAGTTCCGACTCGGCGGAATTGTCCTTGAGGGCTGGACCGACCGAATAGTTTTTCTGCTGGGAGAATCCGGGGCAAGGCAGGATGAGCAGGAGGAGAAGCAGCAAGAGATTCTTCATCTGAGGTCCTCCCTGCTCTGCCATATTCTCGCCTCGCATTCCTCGATGAGAGGAATGATTGAGTTGATCTCCTCCGGGAACCAGCGGGGTTTGCCGGGCCGGTGATCCCTGCTGCTGGGGACATGCTGGCGATTGCCGTAGAGGAAGGACCAGTTGGTGGGCCGCCAGTGCTGGCGCCAGAACCTGTTTTTGCGCTGCACGAGAGCGCGGAGCCGGGCGAAGCCGGCGGTCTGATCGGAAGTCGCTGTCCCGGTGAGTTGCTGGGAGACCATGTGGGCCCAGGCCCTCTGGCCATCAGGATTCAGGTGGCTGCTGGGGGCTGTCAGGCCGGCGGGGTCGAGCTGGAGCAGATCCACGTAGAGGAACCCGCGGCGTTTTGCCAGCTGACGAATACCCTCGCCGTAGGCGGCGAGGTTTCCGTTGTGCCTGCTCAGGTCCGGGAGGAGATCGTTTTCCGGTTGGGCGAAGCGGTGCGGAGAGACGAGAATGATGCGAGGGGTGCGTCTCTCGTATTCGTCGAGCAGTTTGCCATAGGCTTCGATGAACTGCGGAAGACGGGTGGCCCCGTCGAGTGCTTCCATCTGTCCGAAACAGGCGAGGATCGCGGTCGCTCCCATCCGGTTTAGGAGGTCAAGGTGAGTTCCGAAATTGCGGGGGCGTTGCTGACGGTAGACCGTGTCCGCCTGCCAGGCGAGGTCACGGAAATACACCGGGTTTCTGGCCGAGAGGGTAAGAAGGGTCTCAAGATACCCTGCCTCAAACTGTTTTACGAGATTGGTGCCACCCGCGAGGGCTATGACATCATTGGGCTGGAGGACGAACCGGCCCTCGAAGGGCCTTTCGTGCTCGTTGTTCGCAGGATCACCCTGCTGTGTGGGCGGGGTGAGAAGCTGGGTAAGGCTGGCCCCCGGATGGTAATGCCATGGGCCGGCAAGTGAGACCGGATTTCCGGTGCCGGTGATCTGCATCTTGCCGTGAGTCTGCGCGAGACCCCCGCCATGGCCGTGATCCATGACCCGGACTGCGATGACATTCCTGCCGGTCCGCAGGGTGCCGGCGGGCAGCCTGTAGTTGCGCGGTGTGAAGTGCGCCCCGGGGTGTTCGAAGCCACCCACGCGCTTACCGTTGACCCAGGTGACATCCATGTCGTCGATCGCGCCGAGTCCGAGGGTCGCCTCAGCCCCGGCCATCGGGGCTCCGATCTCCACCATGCGGCGAAACCAGACCACGCCGTCGTAGTCGGGGAGTCCGGCGTTCTCCCAGTGCGCAGGGAGAGTCATGCTCTTCCATTGTCCGTGGTCGAAGTCGACCTGAGCCCATGCATCCCCACGTGAGCCCGGGTCCTGCCGGGCGATCAGCTTTGGCCAGTCGGGGTTGGAGGGAGCGGTCACCCCGTAGTCGGTGGGGCGGGGCGCGATCCGGGGAGGTTCGGCTCTGAGAAGGGCCGGGCCGAGACCGAGCATGCTCATCAGAATGAGGGAGACGGCTCTCATGAAAACAGATCTACTTCTTCCACCTTTGGGAGAGGGGGACCACAATATTCGGACGGAAGGCTCTTCCGGGCTGCACCGAGGGAGGCTGGAACCCCTGACGTGGCCGGGCCCACCTGAATAAAACAGGTGAGCCCGGCAGATTCTTGCGAACGGAGCAGTCACTCCGCTGTTGGTCAGAGATGCGTCAGATCTTCCAGTCACCCCGGTAAGGCAGGGAGTAGAGGATCTTCTGGGCCTTCTCGTCGCCGATCACGGCTTCCTTCTTGGGGTCCCACTTGATGGCCCGTCCCAGCTCGTGGGAGACGTAGGCGATGTGACCCGGGGTGATCGACCGGTGAGCGTTCTCCGCCGGTGCGACGGTTTCTTTCCGTGACTTCACACTGTCGATGAAGTTGCGCTGGTGGCCAGGTGACCTGTAACCCTTCCAGTCGCCGGCAACGAAGCCCTTTTTGATCCACTCCTTGTTGGAGGCATCGAGGCGGCCACGATTGACCCACACCCAGCCATCCTTGCCGATCCACTTGCAGCCGCCGCCGACGCGGGAGGACATCTTGACCTCGATGTCACCCGGATACTTGGAGATGACGTCATACTGCCAGGCGGTATCGTAGATGTCCGGGGTCTTGCTGAAGTCCCAGTTCTTTGCCTCCACGCTGATTGGACCGCCTCCGCCGCCGGTGGCCTCAAGTCCGAGGCCCCAGTGGGCAATGTCGTTGTGGTGACCGATCCAGTCCATGAGCTGCCCGCGACCGTAGTTGGTGTGCCAGCGCCAGGACCAGTGATGGCGCGCCTCCATGAAGGGAAGGACAGGGCTGGGACCGCACCACATGTCGTAGCCTTCAGGAGCATCCTTGAGGGTCGGGTCACGGTCGGGACCGGTCCGTCCTCCGGGCAGTCCGACTTCAACGTGCGTCACTTTTCCAATCAGGCCATTACGAACAATCTCGACAGCCTGTCGGAAATTCCAGTCGGAGCGTTGCTGGGATCCAACCTGAAAGATACGCTTGTGCTTGGCAACGGTCTCATGAACGGCCTTGCCCTCGGCATGGAAGTGGGTGACCGGCTTCTCGCAGTAGACGTCCTTTCCATTGCGGAGCGCCTCCATGCAGATGATTCCATGCCAGTGGTCCGGAGTAGCGACCATGACAGCGTCAATGTCGTCGCGTGCGCACAGCTCGCGGAAATCAAAGTAGGCCTTGCAGTCCTTGTTGCCGTATTTCTTGTCGACGGCTTCCTTGCCTCCCACCGAGCCACACCTGCGGTTGCGGTCCGTATGGTTCTTGTGACAGTCAGCAACTGCGACGCCCTGGACGTCCTTGTGATTGATATGGGCCTGCATGACGCCGAGGCCACGGTTTCCAATGCCGATGAAGCCCATTACCACGCGTTCGCTGGGAGCGGTCTTGCCGTCCTTGCCGAGGGCGCTGGATGGGATGACGGTCGGGAAGCCGATGGCAGCACCGGCGGCGGTCGTTTTCTGGAGAAAGTTCCTCCTGGTTTTATTATTACTCATGAGATGTTGTTGTAAGCTTGGCTTCGTGAAGAGGGTTTAAACGTCAGGGGCGGGTGGATGCAAACCCCAACCTCGGGGCAACGTGTTTATGTGATCGAGGCAGGAAGTATGTGAATGTGGCCGGCGCCGAAGGCCGGGTGTCGGGTCGGGCAAGCCTGTGGATCTTGGAGAACCGGAAGAGCGGATCGGGTCTCTTCCTCGCGGGCGAGGTGAAACTCAGGGGCCCTTGTTGAAAAGGTGAAAGGTTCGGAGATGTGAGGGACCTTCCCGGGGCTTAGCACGGATGCTAACAAGATTGCTGGAATCAAGGGGCAATTTGGCCCTGTGATGGGCCCGAGGCCGCGTCGTGGGAGGGTGCTGGGAGGGCTGCGTTCCTTCTTTCCGGGAAGGCAATTAATCTTGATAGTTCGGATTGAGTAATCAAAATCTCGGACTGCTTTTCAAGTGAGTTCCTCGCGCCGGGGGGGAACTCACCTCGGATCGGGAATTTTTAAGCCGGAGCTTCCGGCAATGCTCTTCTGGGTGCTCGGGTGTGGAGACCTGTCTCGCAGACTACCCGGCGCTTTTCTCAGTAACCCACTTATTCAGAATTCGATGTCCTCGACGACCGATCCTTCTCACGGACATTCCGACGAAGCCCCCGGGCGAAAGCCCAAGTAGCCGGGCATCCCGTTGACCTGCAACGGTAATCAATTCGTAGCGGTACATGTGGAGGTGCGTATTACGGAAGGGGGCGTGTTCTACCCCATCACCCCCTCGACGGAGGGGGGTGAGATCTATCAGGCGGCCTGCGCCGACGGGAAGTTGGATGTCTGGGGAAACCAGAAGATCGCCATTGAGACTGAAGGTGAGCATGCCGCCCAGGGTGGGGCCACCGCGGTGGCTGTGACGGGGCGCCGCGTCGTGAACTTCACCTCGGGGCAGGGAATAGCCTACGCGATGGAGCAGTATTATCATGCTCCGGGAAAATGCTCCACCATGGTGCTGGAAGTGGGCGCCCGGGCCCTGACCAAGCACGCCCTCAACGTCCACTGCGGACATGATGACGTTCATGCAGCCCTCGATACGGGCTGGACGATCCTCTTTGCGAAGAATGCACAGCAGGCAGCCGACCAGGGTATCATCCAGCGGAAGGCGTGGCGCCTCTTTCAGTCCAAGGCCGGGATCGAGAACCCTGACTGCCAGTCCCAGCGCGCTCTGCTCGCCAAGGTGGACAAAGGGGAGATCACGCTCGATGACCTGAGGGCGAGAGCTGGTGAGTTGCTTGCGGAGGAGAGCGTGGAGGGGTGACCTCCACCGCCCCGCGATCGCGGAGCCTCAAATGGGTAGTTTTCGGCATGGCGCTTGAAAAGCGTCCCCAACCTCCTATGGTCCGCACGTCCCGCGTCTCGACTGCGGGTAGCTGAGAACCATGCAAATCGGGATCCCAAATGAGATTTATGAGGGTGAATGCCGGGTTGCCACTACCCCGGAGGTGGCTCAACACCTCCAGAAGCTTGGGTTCACGGTGGCGGTAGAAAGCGGCGCGGGCGAGTCGGCCAGTTTTCCCGATCATTCCTACAGGGAGGCTGGCGTGGAGGTAATTGATGACCGGAATGCCTTGTGGGCGTCCTCGGACATCATTTTCAAGGTCCGGGCTCCGGAGGAGGAGGAAATCGGCCTTCTGACGCCCGGTAAGATCCTGGCCAGTTTCATCTGGCCTGCCCAGAACGAGGACCTGATGAAGAAACTGGCTGCTACGGGGGGGACGGTTCTCGCAATGGACAGCGTCCCACGAATCTCCCGCGCCCAGAAACTGGATGCGCTCAGTTCGATGGCCAACATTGCCGGTTACCGCGCGGTGGTAGAGGCAGCGCAGCATTTCGGCCGATTCTTCACCGGTCAGATCACGGCTGCAGGGAAGGTGCCGCCAGCGAAGGTGCTCATCATTGGGGCCGGAGTGGCGGGACTGGCGGCGATCGGAGCGGCGCGGAGCATGGGGGCAATCGTGCGGGCCTTTGACACCCGTCCGGAGGTGAAGGAGCAGGTGGAGTCGATGGATGCGGAATTTCTCATGCTCGATTTCGAGGAGGACGAGGATGGAGCCGGTGAGGGCGGCTACGCGAAGGTCATGAGCGAGGCCTTCATCGAGGCCGAAATGGCCCTGTTCCGGGAGCAGGCCAGGGAGGTCGACATCATCATCACGACCGCGCTCATTCCCGGGAGGCCGGCGCCCAAGCTGATCCTGGCCGACATGGTTGAGATCATGAAGGAGGGGAGCGTCGTCGTTGACCTGGCCACTGAGCAGGGTGGCAATTGTGAGCTTTCCGAGCCGGGTGAGGTGGTGGTCAGGCATGGAGTGACCATTATCGGCTACACTGATCTTCCCAGCCGACTGGCCGCCCAGTCGAGCCAGCTCTACGGAACGAACCTGCGACATCTCCTTACCGACCTGAGTCCAGGGAAAGACGGGTCAGTGGATGTGAACATGGAGGATGAAGTGATCCGTGGGGCGACCGTGATCAAGGACGGGGAGATCACCTGGCCGCCTCCTGCGCCCAAGCTCTCCGCGGCACCCGCAAAGGAGAGTCCGAAGGAAGAGGTGGTCCCGGTGGCTGGACCTGGTTCGGAGAAGAAGAAGTCACTCGCGAGCATATTTGTGCCGCTAGCGATAGGAGGCCTGGCCCTGCTTGGCCTGGGAGCAGTTGCTCCGGATACCTTCATGAAGCAGTTCACGGTCTTTGTCCTGGCATGTTTTGTGGGCTACATGGTGATCTGGAATGTGACGCCGGCCCTGCACACTCCGCTCATGAGCGTCACGAATGCGATCAGCAGCATCATCATCATCGGGGCGCTGCTCCAGATTTCCTCGGAGATCAACTGGATCATGTGGCTTGCGGCGGTGGCGATATTGATAACGAGCATCAATATCGTGGGCGGCTTTGCCGTGACTCAACGAATGCTCGACATGTTTCGCAAGGATTAGGGAGTTCACATCATGGACTGGGAGCAGATTTCCAAGGCGGCCTACCTCGGCTCAATCGTTCTTTTTGTGCTCGCGCTCGGAGGCTTAAGCCACCCGGAGACCGCGCGGCGCGGAAACCTTTACGGCATCCTCGGGATGGTGGTGGCGTTGCTCGCGACGCTGGTGTTTATCTCGGGGAACTACGCGCTGCTGGTGGGCGGGCTGGTGACTGGAGGGGCGCTGGGCTTTGTCCTCGCGAAGCGGGTCCAGATGACGCAGATGCCGGAGCTGGTGGCGATCCTGCACAGCCTTGTGGGCCTCGCCGCGGCGCTGGTGGGGTTTGCGACCTTTCTCGACGTGGAGGGGCACAATTACCAAGGGGCGGAAAAGACGATTCACGATGTGGAGGTCTACCTCGGCATTCTCATCGGAGCGGTAACCTTCTCCGGATCGGTCATCGCCTTCGGGAAACTGAGTGGAAAAATCGGCGGAAAGCCGCTCCTCCTCCCGGCCCGGCACTTTCTCAATCTTGTTCTCCTGGTGGTCTCGGTCGTCCTCGGGGTGATGTTCATCCAGCAGTCGGCGACAGGTGACGGCGGTGGTTTGACGCCTCTCATCATCATGACAGTGATTGCCCTGATCTTCGGCATCCACATGGTCATGGCGATTGGCGGGGCGGACATGCCGGTGGTCGTCTCGATGCTCAACAGTTACTCGGGCTGGGCCGCCGCCGCCACCGGCTTCATGCTGAAGAATGACCTGCTCATCGTGGTGGGCGCGCTGGTGGGTTCGAGCGGGGCGATCCTGAGTTACATCATGTGTCAGGCCATGAACCGAAAGTTCCTTGCGGTCATTGCGGGAGGTTTTGGCAGCAGCGGAGGGGCAACGGGCAAGAGTGGTGATGGGGAGCAGGGCGAAGTTGTTTCCGTGAATGCGGAGGAGACCGCAAATCTTCTTGAGACAGCCAAGGAGGTCATGATCATCCCCGGCTACGGCATGGCGGTGGCCCAGGCTCAGCATACCGTCAACGAGATCGTCAAGGCGTTGAAGGGAAAGGGAGTCAAGGTGCGCTTTGGAATTCACCCGGTGGCGGGCCGCATGCCCGGTCACATGAACGTCCTCCTCGCGGAAGCGAAGGTTCCTTATGATATTGTGTTTGAGATGGAGGAGATCAACGAGGACTTTCCGGACGTTGATGTCTCGGTCGTGATTGGGGCCAATGACATTGTGAATCCCTCTGCACTGGAAGAGCCCGACAGTCCCATCGCAGGGATGCCGGTCCTCGAGTGCTGGAAGGGATCGACCACCATTGTCCTCAAGCGCTCCATGGCAACCGGCTACGCCGGCGTGGAGAACCCGCTCTTCTTCAAGGAGAACACCCGCATGCTTTTTGGCGATGCGCGGGAAAGTCTCGAAGGGGTTTTGAAAGCCCTCGATTCCTGAGGTTTCTCAGGGGCCCCGGACGAGTGGGCATCGACCGTCGTGAGCGATGTTCACCCCTGCGGCGGCAGCCAAGCATCTATTGCCGTAGGTCTGTCCATCGCATCCGCAAACGGGTTGAAATTCGCGGGTGCAGATTTCAGGCCTGGGCTGGCAGGTTCCCAGCGCATCGCAGCCTTCCTCGGAAAAGCAGTAGTCCGCGCGATCACAGTCTGCATTGGTTTTGCACCTGCCCGCAGGAGGGCATCGACCGTCGTGAACGATGTTCACCCCCCTGCTTGCAGCAAGGCAGGCATTGTCGTAGGTCCGCCCATCGCACCCGCACACCGGGCGTAACTCGCGGGTGCAGAATTCAGGCTTGGGCTGGCAGGTTCCCGGTGCATCGCAGCCCTCTTCCGAAAAACAGTAGTCCGCCTCATTACAGTCGATATTCGACCGGCATTCGTTTTCGTCTTCACACGCTCCGCTCCTTGAAACGTTAACCCCGGCGCTCGCCGCAAAGCAGGCGTTGCTGTAGGTCTGGCCGTTACAGCCGCAGACCGGATCGATATTGAGGGGGCAGATTTCCGATCTCATCCGGCAGATCCCGGGCGTGCCGCAGCCCGCTTCTGAGAAGCAGTAGTCGGTATCATCACAGTCGGCATTGCTGTTGCAGCTCGTCTCAACCACGCAGACCCCCTCGCTTGCTACGTTCACGCCTGCGGCGGCCGCGGCACAGGCATTTCCATAGGTCTGCCCGTTACAGCCGCAGACGGGATCAAAATCGAGCGTGCAGGCAAAAGGGCGGGGTTGGCAGGTTCCCGGGCTTTCACAGCCTTCCTCCGAGAAACAGTAATCGTTCTCCCCGCATTCGGCGTTGCTTGCACAGCGGGTTTGTTCGCAGGCCCCGAGGTGTGCCACACTGGCGTTTGCCGCTGCGGCGGCGCAGGCGTTCCCGTAGGTCTGGCCATCGCAGCCACAGACGGGTTCATAGATCTCGTTGCAGGCTCCCCTTGAGCAGTTGTCGAGGCAGGCCTCGAAGATGGCGTGGAGCCGATCCGGTTCCTGCTGGCAGGTTGTGACGGCAACCGCAGCACAACGCCGGACGCAGTCCTTGTCCCCGGGCCACGGGACGCGAAGGTCGGCGCGGGCGAAACGGGCGGGACCCGGCCGGGCGGAAGGGTCGGTTGCCTCGAGGGTAAGAATTCCGTCGGAGAGGTTGTGATCGTTTGTCCGGGCCTCGGCGAAGGAGACAAGGGAAGGGCGACCGAAGCGGAGATCGCTGGAGAACTGGAATACCCCGTTCGCTCCGACGTCGTCATCCCGCAGGTTCAGGGCATAGATCATATTCCCATTCCGTTCCCGCTGGATGAATCCCGGGGAGGGACTGTGGCGCCTTGGATCGATCCTGCACCAGTATTCCAGGCCGTTGGCGCTGGAGTCCCCATCCGGGTTGGAGGACGGGTTCGCGAGCAGGATTTCACCGGGCATCTCGAAATGACGGAGCATCCAGGAGAAGTAGCCAGCGGTGACCTCCGGCCCGTTCTTATCCTTGCGGGTGGAGGGTGGCAGGAGGCTCGCGACCGGCCACAGGATGGATCGGTCCCGGAAAGTGGGGGCGGGGCCGTTCTCGCCGGTTGCCGGGAGGACACCCTCGAGGCCGGCGGACGCTTCCCGGGCAGCAGGGGAGCCTTGCGAAGGAGAGGGGCTGGCGGCCCGGGCGAGGGCTTCCTCGCCGGGGGCCTCAAGACCGAGGTTGCTGGCAAAGAGGTCGACGTAGGTAGACAGCTCACGAGACGCTCCGATGTTGACCTCATCGCCTACGATCAACTGGGGAAGATGAGATTTGCCAGTGATTCGTGTGTTGGCGTCCAGAACGCGGGAGGCGAGGGCAATTTGCTCCTCCGCCCAGGATCCGTGTTCAATTAAGGAGTTGGTCACGGCCTCCTCCCCGAGCAGGGCGTGGGCGGCCTCCCGGATGGCCCCGGGTTCAATGGAAATGCGGCGTGCGTAGATTTCCTGGTCAAGCGTGGCCCTGGCCGTGGGATGGCTTTTCCAGAGCGAGAGCATGAGTTTCTGGATCTCGGCCGCCTTGGCGTCCCGGGCCACCGGCAATTCGATCACACAGAGCTCCCCCTCGGGGTAGGCTCCTACGGTCTGCTGCAGCTGACCATGCAACTTCCGGCAGAAACCGCAGGTGTAGTCGCCGAGAGCGACGACCGCGTGGCGGCCCCGGGGTGATCCGAGAACGGGTAATTCTGCGGGGTCGAGAATGAACTCGCCGCCATGGAGAGAGAGAAGGTAGTCCTCTCCCTGCTGCGCCCCGGAGCTTCCGAGGGCGAGTCGCTGGGACTGGTCCGGTCCTGTTCCCAGGGACTGGAAGCCGATCATGGCACCGAGAGCGGCAAATGCGAGAGAGCCGGCTACCAGGGGACGAGACGGGGAGGGCGCGGAGCGACGGGAGAAGGCAAGTAGCAGGGTGCCACTGACCGCAAAAGCGTGAGTCGTGCAGCACCATGGGCAGAAAGCTTGCAAGATAACGACCTGAACGGCGGCAAACCAGAAAGCCGCGCCCACGATGAGCAGAGAGAGTGTATTGATGAGGAGGCGGAAGCGGTGGCAGGACCTGAGTGACAGAAGGAGGAGCGCGCCGTAAATGGGGAGGCCGGTGAGGCTCACGGGCAGGCCGAGAACGTAACCCCACTTGCTGGAAAGAACGCTCTGGCACCCGGTAGCCGTGCCAGCGCAACCGGCGACATTGGCGCCTGTCACGGAGTTCCACGCGAGATAGAGTGAGATGCTGAGGGCAACTGCGATGCAGCAGAGGCCAAGGGGCTGAGACGCGCGTAGCTGGGTCATAGCACCCTTATAAGGGTGTGCGTCGTCCTGCATGTCAATCGTTCGCAAGAGAATCCGGAGCGACCTTACCTCAGACGGGTTTCCTCCAGCCAGCGCTGATGAGCTTGAAACAGTTGTTGAACCAGCTTGGGCTTTTCAGACAGGTGGTTTTTCGCTTCCGGAGTTTCGCCAGATAGATTGCCGAGGAACCGTGGCGTGCTGCCGTTGCCGATGAGCTTCCAGTCTCCCCGGCGGACGGCCCAGCCGTTGCCCCAGCCCCAGTGCAGGGTCTGGTGGCGGGAGGGGGCTTTCGGGTCTCGGATGAGAGGAAGGATGGAGTGTCCATCAAGGGTTACCGGGGGGGACTTGATTTCGCAAAGCTCAAGGATGGTAGGGAACCAGTCCGCAGCGGTGATGGCCTGATCCCGGACTTCTCCCTTTGGAAGTCCTGCAGGATAGCTGACGATGGCGGGAACTCGCAGGCCCCCCTCATAGTAGGATCCCTTTGCTCCGCGCCACTTACCGGTATTTCCCCCGCCCCCGAAGGCGTGGTAATAGTGACCCTCCTTCATGCCGCTCTTATGATCCTTGCGGATCCGAGCGCCATCCTCAGTGGAGTGACCGTTGTCGCTCATGAAGATCACGATGGTGTTTTCACGGAGTTTGTGTTCCTCCAGCTTGTTGAGGATCTGGAGCATTCGATCGTCGGTAGTAGAGATCATGCGGGCGTAGGACCGCCGGGGCATGGGGAGATCCTTGTAGCGTTCCTCGAACTTCCTGTCGTGTTGCTCGGGGTAGTGGGGAATGTTAAAGGCGACGTAGAGGAAGAAGGGCTTTTTCTTTTGTCTGTCGATGTAGTCCAGCGCACGCCCGGTCATGAGATCCGGAAAGTAGCTGTCACGCTTGAAGATCTCCACGTTGTCCTCGTAGAGGTCATGGAAGCCCTGTCCGTGCAGGAAGAAGTGGTTGTAGTTGTCGATGAAACCGCCGAGGTGCCCGAAGTGGTGGTCGAATCCCTGGGCCAGGGGATCATGACCCTCTTGGGCGCCGAGGTGCCATTTCCCGAAAATGGCGGTAGCGTAGCCGGCCTTCCTGAGAACTTCGGCGATGGTGATCTCGGAGGCTGCCATGTTGCGGTTCCGGCTGTCGCTACCCTTGCGATCCCCCTGGGTCCAATGGGTCACGCCGGAGCGCTGCGGATGCCGGCCGGTCATGAGGAGGGCCCGGGCGGGACAGCATACGGTGTGAGCATAGGCCTGGGTGAAACGCACTCCGGTCCTTGCGAGGCGGTCCATGGCGGGAGTATAGAGATCCTTGGACCCGTAGCAGTTGGCGTCCAGGGTACCTTGGTCGTCAGTGAGGAAGATCACAACGTTGGGAGGAGCGGCGAGGATGGAACCGCCAAACGCAAGCAGGCTGGCAAGGAGAAGGCTTTTCATGGTGGTGCAAGGTGTCTTTGGATTGGCTGTTCAGCGTGGTGCGCTTCGCCCGCTGGACTTGAATTCCTCCAGTTTGGTCCTCAGGGACCGGGCGATCTCGGGCTTTTCTGCGACGAGGTTGTTTTCTTCCCGGGGGTCGGTGGCGAGATTGTAGAGTTGACCCGGGGTGTCGGGAGCAGTGTCGGGAAGGGCGTATTCCTTCAAGTGTCCACGCTGGTAGTTGTTTCCCCCGGAGCCCTTGTGATCGAGATACTTCCATTCGCCTCTGCGGATGGCCAGGGCGAGGCTCATGGTCTGGTGGAGCGTATGGTCCCGGACCGGCTTTCTGGCCTCGCCGAGGAGGACGGGAAGGATGTTGAAGCTATCCTCCGCGGCGTTGCCGGGCAGGCTGGCTCCGGTGATGGCGGCACAGGTAGCCATCAGGTCGGTGAGGCAGACGGTCTGGCTGGTGCGACTGTCCGCCTTTATGCGTCCTGGCCAGCGAGCGACCATGGGGACGCGGTGGCCACCCTCCCAGTTGTCCCGTTTCACACCGCGCCAGGGGCGGGCTCCATCGTGCTGATACTTCCGGCGCATGTTGACCACCGTCCCAACCTCAGGACCGTTGTCACTGGAGACAATGACAAGGGTGTCCTTGGCGAGGTGAAGTTCATCGAGTTTCTGGAGGAGCTTGCCGATGATGTGGTCGAACTCGAAAATGAAGTCGCCGTGGGGACCGGCCTCTGTCTTTCCCTTGAAGTCCTTTCCGGGAAAGGACGGGAGGTGCACCGCCTGAAGTGAGTGAAACAGGAAGAATGGTTTCCTGGGAATGCGTTTCGCATGGTCGTCCAGAAACTGGAGGCTCTTCTCAAGAAAGACCATGTCCACCTCCTCGAGGTCAAATCCCGGGGCGACCAGGCCGGGCCGGCAGTCGAAGGACCACTCGTGTCTGGGAAGTTTGCTTTTATCGACCGGGCCGGTGGGCGGAACGGGAATACGGTCGCCGTCCATGTAGGCGTAGAGCCAGTCCGTGGTGGGACAGCAGGCCGTGCCGAAGAAGTGATCGAAGCCGCGGTGAATGGGGCCATCCGGCACGGAGCGGCCGTAGTCAACGCGTTTCACTGCCTCCAGCCCGTTCCGGTTGATGGGATTGCCCTCCCGGTCGAAGAAGGTCATGCCAACGTGCCATTTTCCGAAGAGGGCGGTGGTGTAGCCCTGCTGGCGCAACATGCCGGGCAGGGTGAGGCGGCCTTCCTCAATGAGGCAGGGTCCCCCGACCCCGGTGAAGACCCCACGGTAATTGAGGCGGAAAGCCATGCGCCCGGTCAGGATACTGTAGCGGGTGGGAGTACAGACGGTGGAGGGGCTGTGGGCGTCGGTGAAGAGCAGCCCTTCGCTGGCGAGGCGATCGAGATTGGGCGTCCTGACCTTGCTCTGTTCGTTGTAGCAGCTCACGTCGCCATAGCCGAGGTCATCGGCGAGAATGAAGAGGATATTGGGCTTGGATGCAGGTCCTGGAGCGTCCTGCTGCCCGGCGAACACAGGCAAGAAGAGGCACGGGAGGAGAGCGAGCAGGCAGGCCGGAAGCTTCATTGGCGGTATCATTGGCACGTCTTCCCTCATCTTCAACCCTGCGAAAAAGCTAGGAGGCAGCGGGTGCCTGTGCCAGAACGCCCGTTCATGAGTGCAGAATGGATCGATGTCACAGTGGCCCTTGAAAACGGCATGGTGCACTGGGAGGGCGACCCCGAGGTGAAGATCTACCGCCACTTCGAGTTGGGAGTGGACGGAATGCCTTGCAACCTGACCAAGTTGGAGATCAGTGCGCACACCGCCACCCACATGGATGCGATGTGTCATTTCGTAAAGGGTGGGGCGGGCATCGATGAAATGCCGCTGGAGGCCACGATTGGCCCCTGCCGTGTGATCAGCATGGAGCATGTGGAGGACCAGATCCAGCCGGGTGACCTCGAGGGGCTCGACCTTCAGCCGGGAGAGCGCATCATTTTCAAGACGCGCAATACCACGCGCAGCTGGGACATGGCCCCGGTGTTCGACAAGGACTTTGTCTCCATCAGCGAGGAGGCCGGGAAGGTCCTTGCCGGGGTGGGGGTGATGACCGTGGGCGTGGATTATCTCAGTATCGGTGGATTCGAGAAGGATGTGGTGGAGGTGCACCAGGTCATGCTGGGCGCGGGAATCTGGGTGATTGAAGGGCTCTGGCTCCCGGAGGTTGAGGCGGGTGAATACGAATTGAATTGCCTGCCACTCAAGATCAGGGGCGCAGATGGAGCGCCCTGCCGTGCGCTCCTGAGGCCACGATGATGGAATCCAGCATGTCTCTCCTCTCTTGTGATCATGAAGACTCGATTGTTTGTCAGTTTTTCAGCCCTTCTCCTGGGGTGTGTCCCGCCGACAGCCCGGGCAGAGCTTCGTGCGGGCACGGGCCTCGTCGATATCACACCAAAGATGTGGCCCCTTCATCTCCGCGGATCGTTCCACCCGCAAATTGTGGATTCGGCCCGTGATCCGCTGTATGTACGCAGCCTGGTACTCGATGATGGCGAAACCGCCATCGCAATGGCGCTGGTGGACAGCTGCATGGTACATCGTGATGTTCTTGATCCGGCGCGAGATCGCGCCTCAAAGGCAACAGGGATTCGGGTGGAGAACATCATGGTGTGCGCCACCCACACTCATTCCGCCCCATTCCCCAATGTAGCTCACGACACGCCGGAAGAGCGGGCCTACCAGAAGCAGTTGATGGAGGGAATCGTCGCCTCCCTGACACAGGCCGCCGCGGCGCGACAGGATGCGCGTATCGCCTGGGGCAGTCACAGCCTTCCCGGGGAGGTTTTTAACCGCCGCTGGTTCCTCAAGCCGGGAAAGATGCCGGCCAACCCCTTTGGCAGCAGGGAGGATCAGGTTAAGATGAATCCGCCCCGGAACCTGATCGAGCGGCCGGCGGGTCCCACGGACCCGGAGGTCTCGGTCCTGTATGTTGAGGATCTCAGGGGGCAGCCGTTCGCGGTATTTGCAAACTATGCCCTGCACTATGTCGGGAATACGGGCCCGCAGGTGTCCGCTGATTATTTCGGTGAATTTTCCCGGCTGATGCCGGTTCGCCTTGGGTCGACCTCAGGGAAATTCGTGGCCATGCTCTCGAACGGAGCAAGTGGGGATATCAACAATATCAACTTTCGTCAGCCGCGCCCCCGCCGGGCGGTTTTTGAGCAGATCACGGTGGTGGCAAGCAAGACCGCGGATGCCGTGACTCGCGCGATCCGCACTGCGCCGAAGCCCTCTTCGGAGATCGGCCTCGGCATGGTGCAGAGGGAAGTCACCCTCAGCCACCGTGACATCCCCCCGGAAATCCTGGAGCGGGCGAGGAAGCTGACGGCTGCGCCCCTGAAGGCGGGACAGCGTAAGAATCTGGAGCGCATTTATGCTGAACGGACTCTGGCCCTCGCCGGGGAGCCGGCCACCACCAAGGTGGTGATCCAGGCGATTCGGATTGGAGATCTCGCCATATGCACCCTTCCATTTGAAGTGCTTGTCGAGATCGGCCTCGAGTTGAAAGAGAAGAGTCCGGCCGGAGATACCTTCGTGGTGGAGCTGGCCAATGGGGGCTATGGCTATCTTCCCACTCCCCGTCAGCACGAGCTGGGTGGTTATGAGACCTGGCTGGGTACGAGCAAGGTGCAGGAAGATGCTTCTGAGATCCTGGTGGAGAACCTGCTCGAAATGCTGGGCACCCTCTTCAGGTGACTCCTTATCTTGCGCGCGCCACACGAAAGAGCTCCCCGCCGCCCGGAGGGAGTACTACGGGGATGCCAGTGCCCGCCTCGGTGGTCTTCAGCGAGATCTTCTTCCACGTTCCGCTTTTACGCTGGAGACGCTCCACTGACTCGAGCGGACTCTGGAATGAGAGTGTCGTGGTGCGCTCCTGGTTGATGTCGGCATTCACGGCGAGGAGGTGGACCTGCTTCTTGCTGTCCTCGAAGGTTCCCAGGACGAGGTGCTCCCCGGAGGCCTGGATCCAGTGGTCCTTCGGAAACTCGGCGGCCCCGGGAGCTTCCGGGTGGAAGGGCTTGGTGTGGTAGACCCCGGTGGATTTGAGCCCGACCAGGGTGGGGCCAAGGGGTTGGATGTCCTTCACGACCTCGGCAAGCGGAGGCAGGTTCACACGGGGAACGATCTTCCCGTCGACCAGGACATCGCGGTCGTCCTTCTTCTCGTAGCTGAACATCCATGGCGGCCAGAAGTGAAAGGCTTTCACGCCGTAGGCCAGGCTCGTGTACATGGTGTGGCGCAGTTGAGGGAGCGCAACACCCGCTCCCACACAGCGCATGGCGGGAATGCCGTTTTCCTGAGCCAGTTCGCAGATGGAGCGCAGATAGATGAAGCGCCGGTCGGGGTGGCGCCGGCCATCCCAGTGGTAGTGGTAGAAGTCGAGGATCATCGGCTTCACCGTGGTGACGAACTCATGGTATTCTCCCCAGAGGGCGCGGTTGATGAAGATGGTCGGATGATTGGGGTCAGCTTCCGCGAAGCCTTTCGCTATGTTGGCGAATGCGGGAAAGGAACTCCTGCGGCGCCGGTCGGATATGAAGTAGGCGAACACGCTCTCGTCATCCTTGAGCGTTGCGGCCTGCCTGTGGAGCTCGTTGAGATCTCCAGCACCAAGTCTCGCGTAGAGACCGTTACGACGGCACATTTCAAGGAGGTTGACCTCGCATTCGACCGCATTGAAGCCATGGGACTTGATGAACTGGGCCATCACATCCTGCTGGGCAGGGTCCTTCGGCCACTCGGCCCACGTGACCATCATGAGAGCGGGAACCTGGTAGCGCGGAGCGGGCGGCTTCCCTGCCGGGGAGGGGTCTTCAGCAAGGAGGGCCGTGAAGAGAAGAGGGAGAGCGAGAGTAAGAATAAGTTTCATGTATTGCCCTTTTGCAGAGTTCTATCATGGCGGAGGTGAAATGGCACGAAGCATGGTTACCACACGTTGGTGGGAGCGCCCCGCGGAACCGGAGTATCGGGGCGGGTGGTGACTTTTCCGGGTGTGCTGGGCTTCGCCCGGCAGGACACAGGTTTCGTGGTTGGGCGCGCACAGTCCCCGTGCATTCCCCTCCCTTTCATCGCCGGAGTCCCCGGTGATTGCCTACAGCCAGTTGGGAGGGAGGTCCTTCTTGGTGTCGTGCAGGATCTCGAGGATGCGGCGTTTCTCGTCCGGCTGGAGGTGCTGGAATCCTTCAATGGGGTCCTTGCTGGTGAGGATCTCGTGCAGCCGCCTGTAGATGGCCCCCTTCATCATGGGGGGAAGGTGCTCGAAGGTAGGCGAATAGATCATGTAGCTGCAGCGATTCTCGAAGATCCTGCCATCGAGTCGGAGATCCTTGAGGGAGCGCCTTTCACGGTCAGGGAGACGGGTGGAGGTAAAGGCCCGGCGAAAAGCAGGGTCGCAGGAGACCTTGGGAATGGCGACTTCCTCGCAAAAGAGCATGTAGTCGATGACCTTGTCGCGCCCTTCGATGAACTCCTCAAGGCTACGCCCCTTCGCCAGCTTGCTCATGTCGGTTTCCTTCGGATCGAGCTTGCTGTCGAAGAGGGACTGCCGGGCTCGATAGGAGGCTTCCACGAGGCGGTGATGCATGGTGACCTGGTGATCGAAGACAAGCAGGGCGGCGATATCACTCCCGGGCGCGGGGTAGGCGTCGGTTTTAAAGAACCTGTCGAGCTTCTCGAGGTTGGCGAATTGCTCGCGATCGATGGTGACCTTGCCTCCCTCGCGGGAGGCGATGGCATTGCCCATGTGGCGCATGGAGCCATGATTTCCACTTACGAACCACCCACCGTAGCGGTCGGTAAGGGGGATGTGGTGGCCGGAACGCCGGTATTCATCGAGGCTCAGGAGGGAACGCCCGCTTTGATCCGGGTAGACGGAGCGCCCGAGCGATCCAGGAAGAAAGTTCGTGGCGTCTCCGGCATGACATCCGAGACAGGACCGGGTGCGTGCGAGGAGTGGGGACTTCCCATCCCCCAGCTGGCGCTGGAAGTAGAAGATCGGGCCCAGTTCGGGGTCGAAGCTCGCAATTTCAATTCTCCCGTTCGGCATCCAGCCGAGGTAAACGGACTCATTGAAGTAGATCGCCCGGGGGTTGCTGAGGGAGACCGCCCGGCGCTGCAGGCTGGTCTTGGAGAAGACGAGCACCTGGGTATCCTTGTGGAGCTGAAGCTCCTTCAGGAAACGTTCGACGAGGGGCTTGCCGGGCTTTTCATTGATGATTACTTCCCCGCGCTGCACGCGCTTCATGAGAAGGGTAGTGGGGTCCTTGGCGTCCTTGCTGAAGTAGCCGTGCGGTTCCAGGTCGTAGTCATTATAGAACTGGGCCAGGGCAAGGGGAGTGGCGGCGAGGGCGCCGAGGATTGATAAGAGGCTCGTCTTTTGCATGAATCCGCTGGGAGAAGTATCCGGCGACAGGGAGGGATCTTTCAAGGAGATAGCGCGGGACCGGCGTTCCCCCGCCGCGGCCCGTGATGCCCTGAGGTCAGTATTTGCGTCGGGAATCACGCTCCCGGCTCCCGTCCGGGGCCTGTGAGCAGGTGGAACAACGGTTTTCCCGAATTAGGAGCGGCGTGGTTGTGGCGAGCTGCTATGTTCGAGATCCTTCGCCCCTGATGAAAGTTCTTCCCCCGGCCTGTTTGACCGCCTGCGCCCTGTTGTATGGAGCCGGTCCCCGGGGGTGGGCCGCGGAGTCGGTCGGGACAGAGGGATCTGCCGAGGTGCTGGAGAAGCTGGTAGGCCAGCTTGCGGATGAACGATTCGCCGACCGGAGGGTTGCCACGGAGAAACTGATCGCAGCGGGGGCTCCCGCTCTCCCGTTTGTGCTGGAGGCTGCCCTCGGAGAAGACCCGGAGCGCTCGGCCCGGGGCCTTGGCATCCTGATCGCCTACTGGGATACGTTCGACCCGGAGCTCGTCAAGGCCACCCTGGTGGCCCTGGAATCCGAAGTGGAGCGTGGGAGGGCTGGAGCAGGTGGCCTGCTGGAGAAGGTCGTGCATGGGGGGCGGGGCAGGTCGGCGCGCTACCTCACCAGTCTGGGCCTGCTCGTCAGCGAGACTTCCCGGGAGATTTCGCGAGTGCGCATAGGCGAGGACTGGAAAGGCGCGGACAAGGACCTGCGTCACCTCCTGAGGTTCCCGGAGATCAAGATTCTCAACGTGAGCGAGACCGGGGTCGGGGATGAGGTGATGGCCCTGCTCTCCGGCTTTCCGGCCCTCGAGAAACTCTACCTGGGCAAGACTCGAATCACGGCTGCAGGCATGGCCGCACTCCGGAAGGCGCGGGGTATTGAATACCTTTCCCTGCAGGGCCTGGAAATAGGAAACGAGGCGGCAGCGCATGTGGCTCCCATGGTCGGCCTCAAGCATCTCGGGCTGGACTTCACGAGGATGACTGATGATGCCCTGAAGCACGTAGAGGCCCTCGAGAACCTGGAAACGCTCTGGCTCAATGGCCTGGAAATCAGGGGGCCGGGCCTCCAACACCTCGAAGGCCTTCCCGGCCTTTCCAAGCTCATCTTTGCCAAGTCGCCCATGGGGGACCCGGCCATGCCATACGTGGGCAGGCTGGCGCAGGTGCGCTACCTGGGTCTCGATGATACCAAGGTCACGGATGCCGGGATATCCCACCTGGCCGGCATGAAGAGCCTGGAAAAACTCTGGCTGAACCGGACGGCCGTGGGAGATGGAGCGATTACGGCCCTCGGCAGACTCACGAGCTTGAAGCACCTCTACCTGGGGGGCTCGAGGGTGACCCCGGAGGGATTGAAAAGGCTGCGGGAGTTGATTCCGGGCTGCGAGGTGGAGATGGAATGATTGAAGGGCAGCCCATGGGCGGGCAAGAGGTGTCGTGCCGCTGTTCCTATTTCCTCCACCCGTTCTTCCTGAGATAGTCCGGGATTGAGATGGGTTTGCCGCCCTGGCGAATGCTTTCGTCGGCCGCTTCCATGAACGCGTAGATTTCGAGGGTAAGCTCCGGCTTCACGGGTGGCGTGCCGGTGCGGAAGAAAGTGACGATTTCGCGCAGCATGGGTGTGTAGTCACCGCCGGACTTCTGCTCGACGATGGCCTTGGTCCCGAAGGCCGTGACCTTGTAACCGGTCTTTCCGCCGCGGATCCCCTGCAGCGTTCCGATGCGCCCGTTGGCCCACTTCCCGGTTACCACGATGGTGTTCTCCGTTTCGGTGGCGACAACACGTTCGCATCCCGGTCCCAGGACAGTGAAAAGGGATTCCGTGGGATGAATGCCATACCAGAAGAGACTGGGATGATGTGGTTCGGAGGGGGCGGGGCCGTATGAGATGGCGGAACGGAGTTCTCCAACGTCCGCGGTGGCAACCTGCACGACCCCGGGATACCAGCGCAGGGAAGAACTGCTGAAGCAGGGCACCTCCGCCCTGCGGGCGAGTTGGAAGATCTCGACCGCGTCCTTCACGGATCCCGCAACGGGTTTGTCGATGAAGAGAGGTTTTCCGGCTGCGATGACAGGCCGGGCCTGGGCGAGGTGGGGGCGGCCGTCGAGGCTGGTGAGAAGAACGGCGTCTACGTCGTGGCACATCGTTGCGATGTCGTTGTAGATCTTCACGCCGTATTTCTCAGTAAGGGTCTTGGTATAACCGGGGACGCGACTGATGCTGGAGGGGATATCCGGGCTGCCGCCCTTGAATGCGGCGATCACGGTCGCCCCGGGAACATGATTGGGATTATCCGGATCGTTGAAACGCGAGGTAAATGCGATTACGTGGGAGGTATCGAGTCCGATCAGCCCGAGGCGGAGGTTTTTGACGGGTTCCTCGGCGAGAGCAGAAAGCGGGGAGAGAGAAATAACCAGAAGTGCGGGCAGGAATCTCATTGGAAGAGGCTAGGCCGCCGAGAGCCCGGTGGGGAAGCTGGAATCGTGCTGTTTCGGATTCCGGGCTAGAAGGTGTTGCCGGGCCATCACTCCATCGTTGGCATGCCGTGGTGACCCGCTAGGGTGCCCCGTTATGAAGAGGGCCCTCCTGTCTCTGGTTTCGCTTGCACTCGTCTGGGCCGCAGAGGCACAGGAGTGGGAAGATGCCGCCGTCCCGGGGACTTGGAATGGTTCGGCCGAGAAGTGGTTTCGTTGCTGGGTGAAGGTGCCTGACCACTGGACGGTGATGACAGGGCGTTCCCTCTGGCGTGAGTCGGTGACCTTCACGGTCACGGATTTAGCTGGTGTGCATGAGGTTTACATCAATGGGCAGCGCATCGGAGGGGCGGGAACATTTCCCCCCCGGTTCAGAAAGTCGACGGAGGAGAGGATGGCCCGTTACAAGATACCTCCCGGATTGCTGCCGAAGGGCCAGTGGAACGAAGTGGTGGTGCGTATTTTCAATCAGGAGGCGAATGGGGGATTTCGGAGCGGAGCTCCCTCAATCCAAGGCTATTTTCTTGAGTGTATCCTTGAAGGGGAGTGGGAGAGCTGGACCGGGAAGAAGGCTTCGCTGGGCAGGCCTCTTGCGACGAAGCCAGCCCGGGCGGGTTTCGAGAAGTTTTCGGAAGCGAGTCGGATCCTGGGTGAGGCGAAGGAGTTGGTGCCTGGGCCGCGTAAGACTCCGGCCGAGAGCCTCGCCTTGTTGCGCACGGATGAGGACCTGGTGGTCGAGGAACTGCTAACCGAGCCGCTTGTGGCCCAGCCGACGCATCTGAGTTTCGACGACCGGGGGCGCCTCTGGGTATCCCACTTCCGGCAGTATCCCTATCCCGCTGGGCTCAAGCAGATCAGCCGCGACAAGTACTACCGGGCCAAGTATGACCAGGAGCCCAAGGCGCCTCCCAATCACTATCCCGGGCGTTCGAAGGTTACGATCCACGAGGATACCAATCAGGACGGACGCTTCGACAGGCATACGGTGTTCCTCGAGGGTCTTGATCTTGCAAACGCGGCCCTGCCGGATCACGACGGGGTGTGGGTGATGCACACTCCCTATCTGCTCTTCTATCCGGACCGCGATCGCGATGACAAGCCGGACGGGGACCCGGAGGTGCATCTGGCAGGCTTCGGATTTGAAGATACGCACTCGATTGCGAATGGACTGGTGTGGGGGCCGGATGGCTGGATCTACGGGGGACAGGGGAGCACGGTGGCCTCGCGGATCTGGAGTCCGCGTCGGGATCCTGACAGGCGTCGTAGTGTTTACATCGAAGGGTGCATGACCTGGCGTTATCATCCGCGCTGGGAGAAGTTCGAGATTTTCGCGGAGGGCGGAGGAAATGTCTTTGGGCTGGAGTTCGATTCCGACGGACGCCTCTTCTCGGGTCACAACGGGGGAAACACGCGCGGCTGGCACTTTCTGCAGTCTGGCTATTTCCTCAAGCAGGGACGCACACCCAACAAGTTTGGGCCGGTCGCCAATCCCTATGCCTTCGGTGATCTGCCGGAGATGCGGAGTACGCATTCGGTTCCCCGTTTCAGTCATGCCACCATCGTGTGTGAGGCAAGTGCGATGCCCGGTCGCATGCAGGGCCGCTTTCTCAGTGCCGATCCCCTGCACAACCATCTGATCCTCTCCGAGAGGAAGCGGCGTGGCTCGACCTTTGAAACCACGGACCTGGGTAAGCCGCTCAGAAGTACGGAAGACGCCTTTCGTCCCGTGTATCTGTGCAACGCTCCGGATGGTTCGGTCTACGTGGCGGACTTCTACGACTTTTACATCGCGCACGGGCAGCACTACCAGAGCCAGATCGATCCTACGACGGGACGTATTTACCGGCTGCGCGGTCGAAGCCAGAAGCTGGAGCGGGACACCAACCTCGCGGCCAGGTCGACAGCGGAATTGATCGCGCTCCTGAAGCATCCGAACAAGTGGCACCGGCAGATGGCGGTGCGGTTGCTCGGTCGGCGGGCCCTTGACGCGGAGAGCCAGGCCGGCCTGATCCGGTGGGTGGGGGATCACGAGGGACGCGAGGCGCTCGGTGGAATCTGGGCTCTTTCCCAGGGTGAGGGATGGTCGAGGAAACTGGGAGAGTCTTTTCTGAAGCACTCCTATCCTCAGGTGCGAAGCTGGGCGGTGCGCCTCCTGGGGGACCGGGGGGCAAGCGAATCCGTGGCGAAACTGCGGGAGCTGTCCAGGCAGGAGCGTGATCTCGAAGTATGGAACCAGCTGGCGTCGACCGTGATGAATCCGGGGATGGCTCCGGGTGTGCCGGTTATTGGGGAACTGCTCAGACGGAGTGGAGACCAGGAAGACTCCCGGGTGGCGCTCATGTTGTGGTGGGCTCTTGAGAAGCATGCTTTTGAAGGGAGCGAGCAGATCCTCGCCCTGTTCAGCGATGCCGAAATTCGCAAACAGCCGATGGTGCGGCGCGAGATTCTGCCACGCGTGATGAGACGTTATGCCACCAGTGGCCGGGAGAGCGGATTGCTCCTGTGTGCGCGATTGCTTGAGTCGTGTGGAGAGAAGGAAGAACGGGAGGCCTTGATGCAAGGCTTCGAAGAGGCCTTCGCGGGAGGGTCCATGCCTGTTCTTCCTCCTGAGTTGTCGGAAGCCCTGGCGGCTGGGGGAGAGCTCTCGCTTGTGTTGCGTCTGCGGAAGGGCGAGGAGGGAGCGACCGCGGAGGCAGGAAAGCTGGTGGGAGATCCCGGGACGGAGCGTGCCCGGCGTCTGCGCCTGATCCGGACGCTGGGAGAACTGGGGAGGGAAGGAAGCGAGGGCATCCTTTTCGAGGTCTTGCGAAGCGAGAAAGACGCGGCGCTCCGACGGGCCGCTCTGACTGCGCTGCAGGGGTTTTCAGACCCCGTGATCGGGAGGAGGATTCTCCGGCAGTGGGACTCCCTGAGGGGGGATCTGCGACCGGTGGCAGAGGCCTTGCTCGCGGGGAGGCGTTCCTTCAGTGCGCAGTGGCTGGAGGCCATGGAAGCTGGACAGGTCGGGGCGGAGAACACGTCGCGGGAAGCGATTGCGCTTCTGCGTGGGCACCGGGGGGAGAGAATGGAGTCCCTTGTCAGGAAGCACTTCGGGAAAGGAAGGGGGGCGTTGCCTGCTCCACTGGAAGAAGTAGCCCGGATACGGGCAGTGGTCCACGGAGCGGTGGGAAGCCCCTACCGGGGACGACCGATCTTCAAGCAGCTGTGCGCATCCTGTCACGTGCTCTTCCATGAGGGTGGCCACCTCGGTCCGGACCTGACGCCCTATCAGCGCGATGACCTTGAAACAATGCTCACCAGCATCGTTGATCCCAACTCTGAAATCCGGGAGGGCTTCGACGGGGTGCAGGTGAGAACGAAAGACGGGCGCCTGCTCATCGGGTTTGTGACTGACAATGGGCCGCGGACGATGACCTTGCGGGGATTTGACGGCAGCGAGATCACCCTTTCCCGGGGGCATGTGAAGGAGCGTATTCGACTGGGACGCAGCCTGATGCCGGAGGGGCTCCTGGATGGCCTGGATGACCAGGCACTGCGGGACCTGTTTGCCTATCTCAGGAGTGGACAGCCGTTTCTCAAGGACTGAGCCCGCATTGGCTGGAACCGCATTAGGAGGTTGCAAGGGATGGCTCCCCGGTAAGACTGGCGGCCATGCATCTTCTCGTCCGCCTTCTATCGACTGCCGGCCTCGCTCTCTTTTTAATGCTTGTCGAAGCCTCCGCCAAACCGACGTTTGAGAAAGACGGAGTGGTCCTTCTTCCAAAGGTTGATTTTGTGACTGGTGAAAACAAGGTCTCCACCAGGTTCAAGGCTACCCGCTGGGGAATGTATGATCTTCTTGTCGAGGGGACTGCTGATTCCGGGATGAAGGCCAGGCTCAACGGGGAAGAACCGATTCAGGGGCCGACTTTTCCGGATCACTTGGGAAGGTTTTACATGAAGAAGGCCGGATCCTGTGTCATCGAATTGAGCGGAACGGCATCGGGCGTGAACGCTCTCAGGCTGGTCCCCGCCTTTGAGGGGAGCCCTTTTAAGCAAGAGGGTCGCCATTCGATTGAACTGGATGCGGGAGCCTGCCGGATTTCCGGCGTGATGCTGCGATACGAGCCAAATCCGAGGAAGCTCTGCATAGGGTTCTGGGGGAATCCGGATGATTATCCGATGTGGAGTTATACGGTGGCTTCGCCGGGAAGGTATGAGGTTGTCCTGACTCAGGGATGTGGTCGGGGAGCAGGGGGCAGCAGGGCGGTGCTGGAAACTGCGGGCACCCGCCTCGAGTTCACGGTCAAGGATACCGGAGGCTACCAGAACTGGGTTGATGTGTCCCTCGGGGAGGTGACCTTCGAAAAGGAAGGGCCGCAGCAACTTACTGTAAAGGTTCTCAGGAAGGCCCGCGGGATCATGGACATCCGGCGCATCGTGCTGAAGCCGGTGAAGTAACCTGTCAGGAAACGCCCCGGGGCCGAGCGGGGCGGAGTCTGCCTCCAGCCGTTGCCTTTTCGGGAATTCCTCGTAGCCTGCGGCATGTCGTGGCGCCTGTTGCTGGTTCTGTTCTGTGCCATCTGCACGCTGGAGGCCGCTCCGGTCTATGAATTCAACGGTGACCTGTGGCATCCCATCCCCAATCGGAAGCTGCTTGAGAATTCAGGTGAAGAGACCGTGACCCTGATAGCGAACGCCTCAACGCCGATGTCTGAGTTCAGGGCCCTCTTCGAGGGGATCATGCTATCCAGTGCGGCGAGGCAGTTGAAGTTCCAGTTACGATCACAGCAGCGCAACGCCCTGGTGACCCTCGGGCGTGGGTTTGAGGAAAGCGGGGCGACTGGGAGGGCGACGCATCTCGCGCTGATCGCGACCGGGCCGGGGGGGACTGCCCTGGCGCACATGGATCCCACCCGTGATCTGCCCGGTGCAAGTGCCCGTCTCGATGCAAATCTGGAGGGAATCCAGAGTTTCCTCAATGCGGCCGGGCGAATCTTCGCCGTTCCCCAAGGAAGGGGAGAGGAAGGGGTGCCGACGGGAATGATCGTGGTGCGCTCCAATTGCAGTTTCGGGCAGTTTCTGAACGTCGTGCAGCTTCTCAAGCAGTCAGGGTGCCGGGAAATGACCTTCGAGGTGAACGACTTCGTTCCGGATCCGGCACCCGATATCCTTGTTGACCTGGACAGGAAGGTGGAGATGCCGGTGGCAAAGCAGGTAGAGAAGGTTGTCGATGAACGAGGCAGGATTATCCTCACCATCGACGACGATGCCGTGCCGATGGATGAAGACGGCGTAAAGCTGGACAGCGATGTCGCGGTACGGGCCTATCTTTCCAGGTGTCGCAAGGAGGTCGAGAAGCTTGGGGTCACCCCGAGGTTGTACCTCCGCACGGTGGAGAGCCTTCATTTTTCTCATGTGAGGCATGCAATCCGCCTCGCGGCCAGGGAGAACATCCATGAGGTGGTTTTCGTGTCCCTCGTGTTAGAGCAGTTTCAGAAGCAGATTCAGCCTGAGTTCGAGGGGAGGGACTTTGAACTGGAGCTTCCGGCTGCAGATCCACTGGAACAGCAGCCCGGGATGGCCCCCTTGGTGATCAAGATCGATCAGGAGGGAACAGTCCTCGCCATTGTGGGAGAGAGGCTGGAGAAACTGGATGAAGCAGGTGAGATTGAGCGTCTCGATGCGCGTCTTGCCCTCTACGTGGGGGCCGCGAGGGCCGGTAAGGCCGAGCCTCTGGTCCAGATCGTGGTGGATGGGAAAGCCGACCATGAGCGAGTGATCGAAGTGCTCAACGCCCTGGCGAGGCACGAGATCAACGCGGTGACCCTCGCTGACCCGGGTCGCGAGGGTGCGGAGTAAAATATTCAGGCAAGGATCTCCCGGACGACTCTGCCGTGAACGTCGGTGAGGCGGTAGTCGCGCCCGGAATGGTGGAAGGTGAGCCGCTTGTGGTCGATACCGAGGAGGTGGAGGATGGTGGCGTGGAGGTCGTGAATTGAGACCCTGTCCCTGACGGCGTAGTATCCGTAGTCGTCCGTTGCGCCGTGGTGGTAGCCGCCCTTGGTGCCCGCTCCACACATCCACATCGTGAACCCGTGCGGGTTGTGATCGCGGCCGTCGTCGCTGCGTCCCATCTGGCCGTCGAAGATTTCGCGGCTAGGGGTGCGACCGAATTCGCTGCCGCACAGGACGAGGGTATCCTCGAGGAGGCCTCGAGACTCAAGGTCGTGCAGAAGAGCGGAGATGGGACGGTCAACGGCATTGGCATTGCCGCGATGGCCCTTTTCCAGACCGGCATGCTGATCCCAGAGGTTTCCATAGCGGGAGGTCGAATGGGTCGCGGTAACGAAGCGGACCCCCGCTTCCGCGAAGCGCCTGGCGAGCAGGAGGGTGCGTCCAAACTCGTCGGTGTGCTTCTCCCCAATACCGTATAGATCACGGGTGGCAGGGGATTCCTGGCCCAGGTCCATGATTCCGGGAGCGACGCCCTGCATGCGAAAGGCGAGTTCACGATTACGGAGTTCGGTGAGGAGGGGGTCCCTTTCCGCGTTGATGGCCCGGATGAAGTCAAGGTGCTCCCGCTGGGCTTCGAAACCGGCGGAAAGGTTGTCCCACTTGAGGTTCTCGCGCTGCCGGGACGGTTTGAGGATTGGAGCGCCCATGTAGGAAGCGGGGAGAAAGCCCGTGGGAAAGGTCCTGCCGTCCTTGGGGGTGAGGTCTATGTAGCCGGGCAGGCTCCCGTTGTCGGAGCTCAGGCCGTAGGTGAGCCAACTGCCCAGGGCGGGGCGCACCTCGCGGGGGACTCCCGTATTGAGCATCGACATGGCGGTGATGTGATCCTCGTTCTCGTGGTGGAGGGAGTGGAGGAAGCAGAGTTTATCGATCCAACCGGCATTGACCCTTGGAAAAAGGTCGCTGGCCCACCAGCCGCTCTCGCCCCATTGCTTCCATTGAAATGGCGAGCCAATGATGTGACCGCGTTCGGCAAAGGTGAATTTGGGGGATTTGATGGAATCGGGAAGCGGTTTGCCGTGCTCGCGCTGGAGGCGTGGCTTGTAGTCGTAGGAGTCGACCTGAGAGAGTCCGCCATCCAACAGGATGAAGATCATGCGCCGGGCTCGGGGACGAAAGTGGGCTCCTGTGGCTGCTGGTGAGCGGTCGGCCAGCAGGCTGGCGAGCGCCAGACCGCTCAGGCCCATGAACCCACGGCGGGAAGAGAGCAGGGAAGGTGGTTCCGAGGGCTGTTCTGTCGAGGGCCCCGTCCTGCGATGACGGCTGTTTTTCATTCGAGGTAGGAAAAGCTGTCGGAGGAGAAGAGGCCGAGGCAGAGACGAGCCCACGACTCGGTTTCACCCAGGTCCTGGACGATCCGGCAATGGTCGAGGTAGGTAAAGCTCTGTTCCATGAGTTTCGGGCCGGGGGGTCGACCGAGGATCATCCGGAAGGCCGTTGTAAGCCTTTGCTCGTCGTTGAGGTCGGAAAGGGTGAGGAGGTACTCCGCCAAGCGCGTGGCGTAGTAGCGCGGGAGCTTGTTGTTGAGCCAGAATAGTGATTGAGCGGCGCTGACGGAGTGGTCGCGCTGGTGAACGGGAACTCCGGAGGGGTCATACCCGAAGAGGTGGAGCATCTTGCGGATTTCGATACCCATCCCGCGAGGAGAGCGCCCGGAGGTCAGGATATACATCGCGCGGTCTTTTGACTTGCTGTTGTCGAGCGGTTGGCCAAATGGCTGGCGCGGGACCTTGCCGGCGAGGGTGAGCATCGAGTCATAGAGCGCCTCGGCTTCGAGACGGCGCCTGGGATAGCGCCAGAGGAGTTTGTTTTCGGGGTCGACTCGGTCCTTTTCCGGAGAGCGCGTGCTGCTCTGCCGGTAGGTGGCCGAAGTGACCAGGTGGCGGTGGAGAGCCTTGAGAGACCACTTGTTCTCCATGAGTTGGGTTGCAAGGTGATCGAGCAGAGCCTGATTGGTGGGAGGTGCCCCCTGGATTCCAAAATCTCCCGGGGTGGCCACGATTCCGTTGCCGAAGTGTCCCTGCCAGATGCGGTTCGCAATGACTCTGGCAGTGAGTGGGTTCCTCTGGTCGATAATCCACCGTGCAAGCTGAAGGCGTCCACTTGCGTTCCCGGGAACCGGGGGGGCGGTAAACAGGTGCCGCGCAAGGGTGGGAAGCCCCCGGGGGACAGGCTCCTTCTCGACATTGTAGACGTCCCCGCTCCGGTGAATGGGCTCGTCGGTCATCTTCCGTTGGTCCTCCACGGCGAGCATGCGGGGGAGAGGGGGATAAGTTTCTCTCAGCCTGATGATTTTGCCATCAATTGCGGCGAGTTCCGCGGGTTGCTCGAAGCGCTCGCTATCGGCAACGGTGGGCGGCCATGCATCGGGCACAAATTGCAGCTGAGACAGGGTTTTCTTGTTTATTTGGAAGGTCTTGCACGCTTCGTTCAGCCACGCTCCGCGCTGGGGCGGAGTGCGCACGAAGCGGACCTTGTCGATCCGTGGAAGGTAGGAGTGGTCCCGGGCCCAGAGGCGGACATCGTTGGTCCCCTCGCGGAAGAGGTAGTGGCCGAGGCTGACCCAGCGCATATGGGAGGATTGCCAGCCACCAGTCGGGGGGAGCGGGATATCCCGGGCGACCGACTTGCCGTCGAGTTTCAGTTCGACTTGATAGGATTCCGGGGCGGCACAGCGGAGGAGGAGGGTGTAGGTTCCTGCCTCGGGGAGCTTCGTGCGCCATCCCACCCACTGAAGCCTTTCTCGCTGCGTCTCCACCGCTGCCCCTCCGTCGAACTGGATGCGGCGAACGTTGTTCTGCCCGTTGTAGTCCTCGGCCTCGATTTCTACTGCCGGCATCGGGGGAAGGGAGGCCGCCGCCCTGTGATAGTCGGCGAGCCGGGGCTCGACCCGGGCTACAAGGGCAGCGCGATGCGAGGTCAGAGCCTCCCAGCGATCAGCGCGCAGGCTGGCAATCTTCCGGCGATTGCGCTTTTGCCCGGCAACCTTATCCGCAGTCGCCTGCTCCCGGGTCAGGCGATAGCGTCCGTCTCGCCAGTTACTGCTGTTTTCCTTGAGAATTCGGGTACTTCCGAAGATCCCGGCCAGCGCGTAATAGTCCCGGGTGGGAATCGGATCAAAGAAGTGGTCGTGACACCTGGCGCAGCCGAAGTTCAGCCCGAGGAAGGCCTGCGTGGTAGTGGCCATCTGCTCGTCGATAATGTCCATCCGCAGGGAATTGGGATCCGCGCAATCGGCGAACCACGGGCCGATGGAAAGAAAGCCGGTGGCAGCGAGCCGGTCGAGGTAGGCCTGCTCACGCATGGATGCAGGAATGCCGTCGAGGTCCTCGAGGATCAGGTCTCCGGCAAGTTGCTCGAGGACAAACTGGTCGTAGGGCTTGTCGGCATTGAACGCGCGGATGACATAGTCTCGATAGGGTTCTGCCATGTCGATGCGGTCGACCGCAGCTACCTTGGTCTTGCCTTGGACGTAGCGGGCCACGTCAAGCCAATGGCGGCCCCAGCGCTCGCCATAGTGCGGGGAGGCGAGGAGCCGATCAACCAGTTCCTGATAGGCCTGGTTCACTCCGGTGGAGCCGACTGCGGACTCGAAGGCATCCAGTTCAGCGAGAGTGGGTGGAAGTCCGGTCAGGTCGAGGGTGAGGCGGCGGGCAAGGGTGAGTGGGTCGGCCTCGGGGTTAGGGCTCAATCCCCTTGCCGCAAGGGCACCGAGAACGAAGTGGTCGACCTCGTTGCGGGCCCACGAGGCATCACTGAGAAACGGGGCGGTCGGGTTGGTGATTTCCTGAAGGGACCAGTGCGCTTCCTTTTCTCCGAAGGAATTTCCGGCCATCGCGAGGGCGAGGCACAGGAGGGGGAGGGAGGGATAGGAGTTCATCTTCGGGAGGGGAACTGAGGGAATTCTACCCTGCCCGGGCTCCGTTGTCGTCCCCTGAACTTACTTACGTTTCCAGCGGATCTATCCAAGTCGTTGGGGTGCTGATGGTTCTCCCTTTTCATGGCAGTGGGGTCACCCCAAGAATCCATCGGAAAAATCGGGGTATTTTTGGATGAATTGAATATTTTGGACTGAATTTCCGCCGTAGCTGTGTATGAGGCCGCCGCGCGGTTGTTGCCAGAGGCCCTGCACTACAGTAAACTCCGCCCACCCTTACAGTCCACTGAGCCGAATTATGTCGCACACTTTTCTTCCTCAGATCGCTCCCTGCTTCGTGAGCCACAACATGGCTCTCGGTGGAGCCCAGACCGCTGTCCTGCGTTACATCGAGACCCTGCCGCAGTGGGTGCGCGATCGTACCACGCTCTACTGCCAATCGGATGATACCCCGCTGCTCGACCGGGCAGTCGAGAATGGGTTCAGTTGCGGAGAGATCACCCGGGTTGCTCCCAATGACCCGAGTGCGTGGTTTCTCAGTTATGGAAAGCTCGAGGGGTTGCCTGAGCGGCCTACTTCCCTGGTTCTCCATTCCTGGGACGAGGCCGGCTGGCGGTATTTCAGCAAGGCCTACGAGGGTCGCCGGGGAATGACCGTGGCGGGGGTCTCCCAGAAAGTGATGGACCGCTACGCGGATTGGATACGTGAGAATGATCATATCGATGGTGGGGTTCTCCCTCCGCCAGTCACCGAGTTCTGCATGGCGAAGGGGACCTACGACCCCCATGGCCGGATCGTGGTGGGGTGGATGGGCCGTCCGCTTGAGGACAAGGGGCTGATGACTCTTCCGTATCTCCTCGCTGAGAATCCTCGCCTCGTGATCCGGGCTTGGACGGGAGCGGAGACCGCTGGTCTGGATTACACGCTCCGGGTCCAGGGCGAGGCCATGGCGGCGGTCACCAAGCTCGCAGCCAAGCTCGGGGTGGCGGATCGTCTCGACCTTCGGCCGCTCGATTTTAATGCCCTGAGTTATCGGCATCGTCTGGAGGGCTGTCACGTTCTCCTGGGCAACAGCCGGAAGGAGGGTTTTCTTCTTACCGCGGCCGAAGCGTTGAGCTGCGGGATTCCAGTAGTGGTGACCAGGACCTGCGGAATCGCGGACTTTATCAGGAATGGTCAGAATGGCTTCCTCATCGACTGGAATGACAATCCCAGGAAACTGGCCAAGGCTGCGCATCGTGCGATCCTGAAAGCGGCCAAGTTGGACCCGGTCAAGTGTCTCTCCTCGGTGGATGCGCTTTCTCTGGGTTCCAACTATGCGAGGGCTTACCGGCCCGCCCTGGCCAAGCTTACCCATACCGAATTGCAGCACGAGGACGCGCGGGTGACCTTCGGGGTGCGAATCCACGATGGAGTGGACCCTGCCTATCTTGACGATGCGATCAACAGCATCGCGGCACAGACCTATCGAAGGTTCAAGACCGTGCTCCTCGTTGATGGTCCTTGGGCCCTCGGCGAGAGACTGGCCGAGCGTTACGATCTGCCCCTGATCTGCACCGGGCTCGAGGCCGATATCGAACATTGCAGCTGGCTGCACCGCCAGGCTCTCGAACAGTGCGAGACCGAGTTCTACAAGCCGCTCGACTACGATGACCAGCTCTTACCGACGTATATGGAGCGTGCAGTGAACACCCTCGACCAGAAAGGGGTTGATGTATACGGCTGTCTCCTCAATACGCTGGAAGGCGGAGAGATCACGCCCCGGCTGCACTGGCCGAACAAGCCGTTGGATACCATGTTCACGGGAAACTCCGACGACAACATGCTCCCGCATTCCTCGGTAACAATGCGGACGAAGATTGCCCGCAAGGCCGGGAACTACCAGGAGCGGGCGGTAGGTCTCGGGGCCGACGACTACCACCTCTGGTATCGCATCCACAAGGTGGGCGGAGAGTTTTTCCGGGACGACGAGGTGCGCAATGTGGTTTATCGGATTCACGACAAGAACTCCCTCGTCATCCGGCGGGAGCGCTTCGGGCATTCCAACAAACGCAAGCAGTTGCTGGCTGGAGCAGCCGCGGCTGGAATCGCGACCATGCCTCTGGCCGCCGATGTGGAGAAAAAGGGCGGGGAGAAGGCCCCAGTGGTGGCTCCGGCAACCAGCGAGCGGGTTGATCCTCCGCATTCGTAGAAGTGCGAGCCTCCGCATCATCCTTGCCACCGGTTGGAAGCGCCGATGCGTGGGGTTGGGCCGCCTCCCCATGGGAGCCTGCCAAGAACAGCGGACCGAGTGCGCTTCCCGGCTCACGAATCAGGGGGAGCCGTGGGCCGGACTCGAGTGATTCACAGCCTGGTTAGGGTTGCACCTGCGATGTCATGAAATCCTGGGACCTCACCACCCTGGGCTCGACCATGTTGAGCCTTTCCACGGAGGCCGGAGTGCCTCTGCTCTCGAGTGACGGGTTACGCCTCGATATCGCGGGTGCGGAGTCCAACTGCGCGATTGCGCTGGCCCGCCTGGGCAAGAAGGTGGCGTGGCACAGCAAGGTGTCTCAAGGTGTGCTGGGCCAGCGGGTGGTCTCGGAGATCCGGTCGCACGGGGTGGATGTATCCTCGGTGCTATGGAGTGAGAGCGGACGTCATGAACAGATGTGGGTGGAAGCGGGCCTGGGAACCAACTGCACGACGGTGACCTATGACCGGACCGGCGCGGAGATTGAGTCGTTGAATATTGAAGAAGTTGCGCTGGAGGCTCTTGAAGACACCACCTTTTTCCATGCGACGGGAATTACACCGGCTCTTTCGGAAGACTGCCGAAACACGGTTCTCGATACTGTGCAGCTCGCGCGCAAGGCGGGGGTGAGGGTTTCCTTCGATGTGAACTATCGTGCCAAGCTCTGGGGTCCGGCGCGGGCGCGGGAAGTCCTTTCCACAATTATTCACGGGATAGACCTTCTCTTCGTGGGGGCTGCAGACCTGTCGACAATCTGGCAGCGTTCGGGCGATCCACGGAAGGACCTGCCGTGGTTGCAGGACCAGTTCGGGATCGCCAACGTGGTCCTTACCCGCGGGGAGGAGGGGGCGTCCGGCTTGCTCGGGGGCAATTTCCACCGGAGCAGTGCGTTTCCGGGCGAGGTTGTGAGCCCCATAGGGGCTGGTGACGCCTTTGCGGCGGGAGTGCTATACTCTCTCCTGGAGGGGGAGGAGGAGCTGGCCCTCAGGCGGGGGTGCGCGATGGCTGCGCTGGCGCGGGAGTCCCGCGGGGATTACGTGGTGGGCGGCTTGGAAGCCCTGAAGGAGAGGATGGAAAACGAAGGCGGGAAAAAACTCTCTCGCTAGACGACGCTTGAGAAGAGGCTTCTGCGGGTGAAGGAGCGCAAGGGCCCTTGGTTGTATTCGCGCAAGCTATCTGTCCGTTGGAGTAGCGTGGAGGAGGGAGCCGTGTCGTTGTGGCGTGGTTTGACGGCATGGGAGTGTGCCGGGTCATAGGGAATTTGAGCGAAGGGAGGCTCCCGCGTGCTTGACCTTCATTCGGGCACTTAGTCGAATTGCCGCATGAATGGTAATTTCTCCCGTCGTCGTTTCCTGGGCACGTCCGCTGCGGTGGCAGGGCCCCTGATCCTGCCCGCTGGCAGCCTCTTCGGTGGCAGGGTCTCGCCGAATGAAAAGCTCAATATCGGAGTGATTGGAGCAGGAGGAAAGGGGGCCGCGGACAGCGAGGGCGTGATGAGTGAAAACATCGTGGCTCTTTGTGATGTGGATGAGGGAACGCTGCGGGCGCGCAAGGCGCGCTTCCCGAAGGCGGCGACATTCAGCGACTACCGGGTGATGCTGGAAAAAATGGGTGATAAACTCGATGCCGTCACGGTGAGCACTCCAGACCATCATCATTTTGCGGCCAGCATGCTTGCGATGCAGCTCGGCCTGCATGTCTACGTGCAGAAACCGCTGGCCCACAATGTCTGGCAGGCCCGTGAAATGCTGAAGCGGGCCCGTGAAAAGAAAGTCATCACCCAGATGGGCAATCAGGGCCACGCCTTCGACAGCACGCGTAAGCTTGTGGAAGTTGTCCGGTCTGGAATCATCGGGGAAGTCCGGGAGGCCCATGTCTGGACGGACCGGCCAATCTGGCCGCAGGGGATGGATCGGCCGAAGGGGGCGAAGGCGGTGCCTGAGCACCTTGACTGGGATCTGTGGCTGGGGCCAGCCCCGGAGCGCCCCTATCATGACGGTTATCATCCGTTCGGGTGGCGCGGATTCTGGGACTTCGGCACAGGCGCCCTCGGGGATATGGGCTGTCACAACATGGATGCCGCTTTCTGGGCTCTGGAACTTGGAGCGCCCACCAGTGTGGTAGCGGAGGCTGCGGGAATCCATCCTGACACGGCTCCGAAGTGGAGTGTGATTCGCTACGAGTTTCCCGCCCGGGGGGCGAAGCCACCGGTGCGTCTCACGTGGTATGACGGCGGCAAGAAGCCGAGCCCGGACATCATCGGGGAGAAGAGTCTTCCGAAGAACGGCAGCCTGATCGTCGGTTCGAAGGCCACGATTGCTTTCCGGGAGTGGAATCCCAATGGATTCCGGGTGCTGGCGGAAGGCAAGGAACTGCACTATGAAGATCCCGATCCACTATTCCCACGGGTGGGAGATAATCCCTACAAGGAATGGATCACGGCCTGCAAGGGGGGTTCACTCTGTCTTTCGAACTTTGAATACTCCGTTCCCCTGACGGAAATGGTGCTCCTCGGGAATGCAGCCCTGCGCTGTGGCGAGAAGATCGAGTGGGATGCCCGGAATCTGAAAGCCAAAGGAAATCCGGACGCGGATCAGTTCCTCAGGAGCAGACCGCGGCAGGGGTGGGAGGTTTAGGTCCCGGGTTCTGAATAATGCTCCTTTCTTGAGCTGAGATCGGTGTCATTCTACACTCCTGCCAGTAGTAACGGCAGTCCATCATGTCCGAGAGCGATCCAGAGAGCGATATTCCCGATAGGCCGATGTCGGAAGCCCTCCGTGAGGAGCAGGCCCCGGAGAACACGGTAAAGCAGGGGAGGGATGAGGATGAGCCTGCCTCGGTCTCGCACGGAGAGCCTCCGCGTCGCGAGTTTTTCAGTGTTGCGCTGGGAACGGCCATTGTGGCTGTGCCGGCGGCGGTTGGTCTTCGGGTGGTGGCAAGTCCTCTCTTTGCTGAAAGATCGGGGGGTATCCTGGCACGTCTCACTACGCTCGACAGCTTGGAGGTGGGCGGAGTTCCCCAGGCCTTCAAGGTGATTGCGGACAAGGTTGATGCGTGGACAACCTACAAGGATCTCCCGCTGGGGTTGGTCTATCTCCAGCGGGTGGGTGAGAAGGATGTTGTGGCCTTCAGTGCCAGTTGTCCGCATGCGGGGTGTGCGGTGGAGTATCGCCGGGAAGGCGAAATCAAGGGGGTGCGATTCAAGGAGCACTACTACTGTCCGTGCCATGAGAGTGCCTTTGCCCTGGGAGGGGAGATTGCCAGCACGGGGAGTCCCGCCAAACGCGGTCTCGACGCCCTGGAAGTAGACGAGAAGAAACTGGCGGCCGGGGAAGTGTGGGTTCGCTTCCGGAAATTCAAGGCCGGTATCAAGGAAAAGAAGCCCCTCTCCTGATGGGGAAAGATTCTTCAGCTCCCTTTTTTGATGAAAGCAGTGCTCAATTGGATCGATGACCGCACTGGCATCCGGCGAATCACCCGGGAGGCCCTTTTTGAAAACATCCCCGGGGGGGCGCGTTGGCGGTATGTATGGGGCAGTTGCCTGACCTTTGCGATCCTCGTGCAGTTTATCACGGGGATCATGCTCTGGATGTTCTACAGCCCGAGCGCCAACTCGGCGTGGGAGAGCGTGCACCACCTTCAGGAGAACGTGCCGGGGGGAGATTTGCTGCGTGGAGTTCACCACTGGACGTCGCAGTTCATGATCGTACTGCTGATCCTTCACCTCGTACAGGTGCTGGTGGATGGAGCCTACAAGGCGCCCCGAGAGTTCAATTTCTGGTTTGGACTTGCCCTTCTGGGAGTAACCATGGGCCTGGGTCTCACCGGCTATCTTCTCCCGTGGGATCAGAAGGGCTACTGGGCCACCGAAGTAGCGGCCAATATCGTGGGCAACACGCCTCTGGTCGGCGATCAGGCCAAGCAGCTTCTCATCGGGGGCAACGAGGCGGGGCATCATACCCTGACGCGTTTCTTTGCCCTGCACGCCGGTGTCCTGCCGGCTCTTCTGATCGGTCTCATCGTGTTGCACATCTACCTTTTCCGGAAGCACGGGATTACTCCGGCAGCACCAAAGACAGCTGCTTCCGCCCGCCAGTTCTGGTGGGTGGCCTTCCTGGTGATGGGTTTTGCCCTGGTGATGGTCGCTCTCAACAGGGAGTCCTTTCCCCCGGAGTCGAAACCGTGGGTGGGGCTGATTCCCGGTGCAATCGGGGGACTGTGCTTCCTGCGCCTGCTCTACCTTTATGTTCGCCGCAGTTCCCTTGAGGAGGAGGGGAACCGTAAGCCGCGGAGGGGGGATGCCTTTTTCTGGCCCGACCAGGTGCTGAGGGATGCGGTTGCCTGTGCGGCCGTGCTGATCGGAATTCTGGTGTTTGTGCGTCTGGTGGGCACCGAGCTGAGTGCCCCCGCGGACCCGTCAGAGAATTATGCGGCGGCCCGCCCGGACTGGTATTTCATGGCTCTCTTCGCACTGCTCAAGGAATTCGACCTCATGACCGGGGCCTTCATCATTCCCGGGGTGGTCGCAGCGGTTATCTTTCTCATGCCCTTTATTGGGAGGAAGCGGGTCGGGCATCTGTTTAATCTTGTTTTCACGGTGGTGGTGCTCGGGGGGTTCGTCCACTACACCCTCGTGGCCTTTACCCATGACTGGACGAGTGCGGAGCACAAGCAGGCAGTGGCAGAGGCCCATCGTGATGCCCAGCGGATCAAGGTCCTGGCCAAATCACCTTCGGGAATTCCTCCCGAAGGAGCGATTACCCTGTTGCGCAACGACCCCCTCACCCAGGGGCCCAAACTCTTCGCCCAGAACTGTGCGTCTTGCCACGCTTATGACGGACATGATGGAACGGGGCGCCCGCGCAGCAGCGAGCAAAGTGCTTCGGATCTGAAGGGCTTCGCCGGTCGTGGGTGGACGGAAGGTATCCTGAATGCGGAGACTTTTGCGCATCCGGATTACATGGGCGCAACCAAGCTCATCGAGGGAAGCAAGATGCTGAAATACCTCAAGGGGGATTCCTACCGGGATCTTCCCTCCGAGGAGATCACCGCCATGGCGGTGGCTCTCTCCGCAGAGGCAGAACTCAAGTCGCAGCGTGGGCTGGATGCCGCGGACAGTGAGCTTATCGAGGAGGGAAGGGAACTCATTGCCATCGAGTGCACGGATTGCCACGTGTATCGTGGCGAGGGAGAGAAGGGGATCGATCTGACGGGATACGGGAGTTACGAGTGGCAGCTTGCCTTCATAAGGAATCCCGCCCACAAGCGATTTTATGGCAAGCGCAATGACCGGATGTCGATTTTCGGGCCGAAGTACAGGGAGGACGGATCCTTGGAGCGCCCCGCTCAGCTTACAGACAAGGAGATCGGGTTCATCGTCGATTGGCTGCGGGGTGATTGGTTTATGCCGCCTGAGGCAAAGGCGGGCGCTGCTATATTGGATGAGCCCGAGCCCGAGCCCGAGCCAGAGCCAGAGCCAGAG
>Ga0163179_10000053_pt1 | contig 89732 bp, 74 predicted proteins | sample AtlANTMetagenome_FD_109643 | JGI IMG/M metagenome (GOLD analysis project Ga0163179, IMG submission 109643) | Marine eukaryotic phytoplankton communities from the Atlantic Ocean - Atlantic ANT 2 Metagenome | ecosystem: Environmental > Aquatic > Marine > Oceanic | place: North Atlantic Ocean...
AGAGCTGGTTGTGGACTGCGTTGCCTAATGCGCCCGCGTAAGGAGCGAATTCGAAGACCACATCGCTGCCGTCCGAGGTGAAGGTGGTGTCGTAGATAGACCCAACTGCGACCATGCCTGCGAAGTCAGTCACCAGTCCGGCCGAACCGTTGGTTGCGGAGTTCGGGTTGCCGCCCGGTGAGGAGTCGGACATGTATCCGTCGGCAAGCTGGGTATATCCGGAACCGGTGTCGAGTCGGACCCGGAATCCGGTGTGCACGTTCTCGGTATCGTGGTGGAAGGATCTCCAGCTGTAGCTCCCCGCGGGAAGGCCGCTGAGAGTAAGCGTCATGAGGGTGGGTGTGCCAGTTGTGCCGTCCCAGTTTCCGTTACCGCCGTTTCCGGTCCGGGTGTCAATTCCCAGCCAGTCGGTGACTCCGTCAAGATTGACGTCCGCCCAGTTGGCATCGTTGCCCGCACCGCGGTCGATGTTCTGGCGCACGCGGTTGTCAGTTGTATTCGGCCAGTCGGCGGTGAGGGAAACATTGGCTGCTCCGGTGAGGGCGAACGAAGTGCCGTAGGTCTCCGTCCGGTTGCCGGCAGCTCCGACGTCGGCGGCTACCTCGTGACCACGGCTGTAAGCTTGGAAGCCAGCTGCATTGGCCGGCCCACCATCCTGGGTGGTAGAGTTGAAATCGACCCAGAGGGCAGCGTGGGAGGCACCGGTCAGGGCCACGAAAATAAGGGAGGAAATGCCGATTGGACGTTTCATGGGGCTTTGTGGGTGCGATCGTAGGGGGTCGAAATTTTCGGTCAAGGGGCATTTTCCGAGTTTTTTCCGCTATTTCCGGGCTTTCGCGCCGTAATAAGGGACGATTTCATCCTCGTCGAATTCCCTTCGAGAGGCTTAGTTCAGCCCACGCTCCAATCAAGAACATGAAAACCACCAAAATGATGAAACTGCCCTCCCTGATCCTGTCGATGCTCGGCCTGTGCCTGATTGCGCCTTTCGCGGCGGCGGATGAGACCCCGTTGGAGGAACAGATGTCAACGATCAGCAGTGCCTACAAGCAGCTCGGACGACAGGCTCGCCGGGAGAAGTATGACTTCGACCGCCTCACGTCTCTCTTTACCGAGGCCAAGGAAGCCTGTGACAAGAGCATTGAATTGGTCCCGGCCAAGATTGCCAAGATGACGGGTGCCGAGAAGGAAAAGGCCCTGGAGGGATACAAGAAGGGCATGATGGCCGTCGGGAAGGCGATCGATGGTGTTCTCGCAAGCTGCAAGGCAGAGGACGGCACGAATCTCAAGGCTACCTATGAAAAGATGAAGGAAATGAAGTCCAGTGGCCACGAGGAGTATATCGAGGACTAAAAGAGTTCATTGCCATTCAGAATCAGATTACTCTAGCGGGTCAGGCTCCTCGGGGAGCCTGACCCTTTTTCTTACTGCGGGATGCAAGGACGATAGGAAAGCCGGGCCATGCCTCATCGTTCGCTGAAGGCCCCGAGGGAGACGGTGAGGCTTTTCAGTCAGTTGCGCAGCAGGGAGTTCAGCATTTCCCACGTGACCTGCAGGGTGATTCCAAGGCTTTCCCGCGAAATGAGGCGCAGGTTGTCCCGGCTGGTGTGCCACCAGGAGAACTGGCTGAAGTCCCCGATCACGTCGATAGTGGGAACACCTGCGTTGTTCAGAGGCATATGGTCATCCATGATCGGATTGAGGCCCCTTTTGTAGCGTTCGCTGGCACCCGCCTTGCGCGCCGCATCAAGTAATACCTCTTCGAGGAAAGCTGGAGTGTCTGACGGGTAGCGGATCTGCAGGTTCCTGTGCCCGATCATGTCGAGAACGATACCGAATGCAGGTTTGCGAGGTGCGGTTTGCCAGAGACGGGCATAATGCTTGCTTCCGTAGAGCCCGTCACTCGGGCTGATGTTCTGCCCGAAGGCCTCTTCTCCATCGAAGAAGACAAGTTCGAGGCGGGAGGCCATCGAGGGAGTCTCGGCAAGTTGCCGGGCAAGTTCGAGGATGGCACCCACTGCGGAGGCCGCGTCATCCGCCCCGAGAAACTTTCGATCGACGTAGAGCTTGGAGTCGATGTGGGCGCAGAGCAGCCCTTCAATGTCCTTCTCGGCAGCATCTTCAAAACGAGCGATCAGGTTGGTGAAGCGCATTTCCCTGCGGAAGGGAACACGTTCTCCCCGGCTGTGGTCGTCGATAAAGGTGTTTACCTGGCGGGTGAAGGTTTGTGGGGTCACGCTCCATCCGAGGCCTTCGAGATGGGCAGTGATATAGTTCCGGGTGTTGCGCAGCCCGGAGGACGCGGTGGGCCGGGGGCCGAAGGAGAGAATCTTCCGGGTGTGTGCATATGCGGCCCCGGCTCCCGTGCGTTCGTGTTCCGGCGGAAGGCCCGCTTTCTCCCCTTTTTGGCAGCCCGGGACTAGTGTGCACATTGCAGCCGCCAGAAGCCCGAAAGGGAGAAGCGCTAACAGAAGACGACGGTTCATGGCGGGACTTGCGGGAGCAGGGCGATGCCGTCAGTCCGGGCCGGAGCACCGGTGTCCTGCGCGTCTTTCAGAGATCTTCAGTCGAAATCCCCAGGAGGTCGAGGAGTCGCTCAAGGTCGTCGTTGCCGTAGTATTCCAACTCGATACGCCCCTTCTTGGGCGAGTGAGAGATGGAGACGTGAGTGGTAAAATGCTCCCGCAGGCGGGAGGTGAGGGCCCGAACCATGGCCTCGGTTTCCGGGTCCTGAGGCTTGAATCCCTTGCCGCTGCGTTCTGTGGATTCGCCGGATTGGCGGTTCTGGACGAGTTTCTCGGTGGCCCGCACGGTCAGGCTGCGCCGCATGACCTGGTCGGCGATGTCTCGCTGCTCACGTTTCACCTTGATGCCAAGGATCGCTTTGGCATGCCCTACTGAAAGAAGACCATTGGCCACGAGTTTCTGGATGTCCTTGTGCAGGTCGAGAAGGCGCATGGAGTTCGCCACCGCCGCGCGGGACTTGCCGACCCGCTTGGCAATCTCGTCCTGCTTCATGCCGAATTCCTTGGAAAGCTTGATGTAACCGTTGGCCTCCTCGATGGCGTTGAGATCCTGACGCTGCAGGTTTTCCACCAGAGCCATCTCGAGAACCTCCCGGTCACTGGCCTTTCGGACGATGACGGGAACTGTTTCGAGGCCGAGTTTCTGGCTGGCTCGCCAGCGGCGCTCTCCCGCAATCAACTCAAGTTTACCCCGGACAAGCCGGACAATCAGTGGCTGGATGACACCATGGGCCCGGATGGATTCTACGAGTTCCTCGAGATCGCTGGCGGGAATTTCCCCCCGGGGCTGCATGGGACTCCTGACCACATCGGAGATAGGGGCTTCCTGAACTTGTGCTGCGGGGTCCGATTCCTCCTCGCTGGTGGTGCGCTCTCCCCGGGGCGAGGATTTGCTGTTGTCACCCTTTTTGGGTGCGCTCTTTGAGGTGGGCTTCTTGATAAGAGCCCCCAGTCCTTTTCCCAGCGCCTGCTTCGCCATGTCCCGCAAGAGTAGATCAGTCCCGGTGCGAAGATCAAAACCCATTTCGTCATTTAATCTAACAGAAATTCGGGCAGGTCTGGCGGGGCGAATGGGTGGCCCTGAACCTTGGAAGGCAGCCCATGCCTGGTGGATCAACCGGGCATCGGCTGCAGGATTGTTGCCGTTGGGGAGCTTGACGAGTCGTCCCGGCTGTCTCAAGGATACAGCTGTGAGGATAGTTCTGTTGCTCCCGCTCATCGTTGTGTTGTCCGTTGTCCTGGGGCTCCCGGTTGACGGTCAGACCAAGCGGAAGGTTCCTCAGGCGGTTCTGGACCAGGCCGAAACAGCGACCAGGAACCTTGGCCAGCAGGTGGTGCGTGGCAATCACGCCTTTGCCCTGCAGCGCATGTATCCGCGATGGAAAAAGCGCGCTGCCAAGAAGCTCAAGGGGGGAGAGGCTGAACTGGAGCGCCGTCTGGACGAGATTCCCCGGCAGATGGCCCGGCAGGGAATAACGATGCTGAAGTATGAAGTGAGAAAGCCCGCTGTGGGACACGAGGTGGTTCTGTTGCGTGGAGAGGACAAGGCTGGGCGTCCGGTCCAGATGTTTCTGGAGTGGCTCGTCTTTGTCCCTACCAGGGCCGAATACCGTGTAATTGATCCACAAACCAGGTTGCCCAAGAGGGTTGAAACCCTCGGGTATCAGATTGCAGTCAACAAGAAGGGAACCGCAGACTGGCATTTCATTGACGGCCGGAACTTGACCATCGCGGATCTTCGTAGTTTCTTCCCGAGCCTGCCTGAGAACCAGAAGCTGCTGGGGTTGCCCAGGGTGGGCGGGGGAGAGATCAAGGAAAAGCAGAATTGAGGCGTCGCACGCCGGGCAAGGCCATGGGAACAACCAAGAACAAGGGGGGAGAGTTGCAGGCAGAAGCCAAGGCAAAGGGCAAGGGCAAGAAAAACAAGAAGTCCAAGCTCAAGAAGGCAGCGCGCCTCCGGCGGGAGTTGGAGAAGCTCAAGGAGCGGGCGAAGAGCGAATATTGTGAAGTTCGTGATTCCAAGATCCATGGGTCGGGAGTTTACGCCTGCAAACCTATCCCCTCAGGGGAGCGAGTGATCGAGTACCTGGGCGACAAGATTGACAAGGAAGAGAGTGAGCGTAGAGCGAATGCGCAGATGGAGCTTGCCGAGAAAACCGGGGATGCGGCGGTCTATATCTTTACCCTGAACAAGAAGTGGGACATCGATGGTAATGTTCCGTGGAATACGGCTCGCCTTCTAAATCACTCGTGCGATCCGAATTGCGAAGCGTGGATCGAGGAGAAACAGATTTTTCTCTATGCTCTTCGCGATATTGAGAAGGGAGAGGAGCTTACGTTCGATTACGGCTTCGACATCGAGAATTACGAAGATCATCCCTGCCTCTGTGGGAGCGACAATTGTGTCGGCTACATCGTGAACCGGGAGCAGTGGCCGGAACTCAAAAAGCTGCTTGCAGCAAGGGAGCGGTAGGAGTTCGGGCCTTAATGGGGGTGAAATCCTTCGGGGAGAGCAGGAATGGGTAACGAGAATAGACCGCCCACATCTTTTGAAAGGAGGGTCTACGCTGCGTTGCAGGAGATTCCCCGGGGAAAAGTGGTGACCTATGCTGCTTTAGCGGCACACCTTGGATGTGGTTCGCCGCAGGCAGTCGGGCAGGCACTCAAGCGCAATCCATTTGCACCAGATGTGCCCTGCCACCGTGTGATCCGGAGTGATGGTTCGCTGGGGGGCTATTCAGGGAAACTCCGGGGAGTGCGGGTTGAACGGAAAAGGAGGATTCTTGCCGAGGAGAATGTTCGATTTGATGAGGAGGGCCTGCTTTGTGATGTGGATTGTTTGTGGAGCTGGTGAGATTGACGGTTTTATTTTGGCAGGCGACTCGAGGGGAGTATGGTGCCGTCGCGATGCGAGCCCTGAAAATCTTTCTGCTGTTTGCGATCTGCCTGCCGGGTGCGATCCGGGCAGGCACGCCTGAGGCGGCCGCCCTGATCAGGAATGAATATGAGGCCGCGGCCCGGGCCTGGGCGGGGAAGCTGGCGGTTGCTGACCCGCAGGCGCAGCTCAACGTCTGGAAGAATCGCCCGGACTCGTCAGCCTACGGTCGGCGCATGTGGGAAGAACTCAAGGACTCCCTGCGGGCGGAATGGAGTATTGAGTATTGTGTGTGGCTTCTGGAGCGGTCCCCGGTATTTGCTGCTGCAGCCGATCCCGGCATGCCGCGAACCCGGGCGCAGGTGATCCTGCAGACGCTTTCGAACCACCATCTCAAGAGCCCGGAGATTGGGATGCTGTGCCTTGCCCTTACCAGCCAGCCGGACCCCGCTACGCTCAAGGTGATTGAGGGGGTGGCAGAAGAGAATCCTCACGAGAAGGTCCAGGGGCAGGCCTCGCTCGCTGTCGCGCTGCTCCTGAAGGGCCTGGGCGATGATGCCGCGGTAATCGAGCGCCGGATCAATAATCTGCGGCAGGCAATCATCAAGGCGCACGACGTGAAGGTAGGTGACACGACAGTGTCCCGTCTCGCGATGGACGAGATTTTTGTGATCCAGCATCTGGTCAAGGGACGCACCGCGCCCGATGCAATCGGACGTGACGCCTCCGGCGAACCGTTCAAGCTGAGTATGCTGAAGGGGAAGGTTACCGTGCTGGCCTTCTGGCATACCAATATGCGGGATGCTGAGCGCGGGCTCGGTCTCCTGCGAAAGCTACAAGGCGAGTATGGGAAGCGCGGAATGGATCTGATCGGGGTGACCTCCGATTCCCTGGAAGTTCTGAGGAGTCTGCGAGCCAATGGGACGATCTCCTGGCGTAACTTTGCAGATGTGGATGGTCGGATCCACAGCCAGTTTCGCGTGAGTGACCTTCCTCTGGTCTATGTCCTCGATTCGAGCCGGAAAATACTCTATATCGGAGGGCCGGGTGCCTTTGTGGAGCTTACGGTAGAGGGTTTGCTCGCCCGGTAGAGGCTCTCAAGCCGTTTGGCCGGCTTCGGTGTCTTCGTCGAGAACGGCGGGATCCCAGATGTAGCGGGTGAAGATGACCTTCACGGAAGCGGTCAGAGGAATGGCAAGAAGGGCACCGAGGAATCCGCCGAGCACCAGGGACCAGAAGAAGATTGAAAAGATAATCGTCATGGGGTGCAGGCCAACCTTGTCGCCGATGATCTTGGGTTGAATGAAGAGTCCGTCGATCTGCTGCACGAGAAAGAAGATGGCAAAGACGAGGAGGGGGTGCTGCCAGTCTCCCCATGTTGTGGCTGCGATAATGAGTGATGGGATGAGGGTGACCAGGAACCCGATGAAGGGGATGATTCCGAGGAAGGCGAGAGCCAGTCCGATCACGAATGGGTAGGGAAACCCGATCACCCAGAGGAGAAGGCCGGTCAGTGCGCCATTGATGAAGCTGACCAGAACCTGACCGCGGAAGAAAGCGATCAGGTAACTGTTCATCTCACTGAGGGTTTCGATCACTTCGCGTTTGAAACTGGATTCTCGGAGGGGGACAAAGAGGGCCCATCGTTGCTTGATGGTAGAGGTCTCCCTGAGAAAGAAAAACAGGTAGACGGGAACGAGGAGGAAACCGAGTGCGTAGCCGATAAAGCCGAATATCTTGCCTGCCCCCCCCTTGATCCAGTCCCAGCCTGTGAAGAAGAGCTCCTTGAAGTTCTGCTGAATCCAGTGATAACCGCGGGTTTCGGTGATGTCGAAGACCTCAGCGTTTTCTCCCGGGATCCAGGAGGCGAGGTTTTCAAGTCCGGTATCGTAGCCGGCGAAAGTGGCCCCGGGCTGGATCGGGGGTTCTGAATCCGTCCCGGGAGAGATGCCGTTTTCCCCGGACTCTTTCTTCTGCTCGTCTCCCGCGTCATCCTTCACCTGCTTTGCGAGCGCGATATTCGCCACGTCGCGCAACCACGGTGTGGTGCGGAGGTTCTTCACAAGATCGGCAGCGAAGTGCTCCTGTTTCTGGAAAAGATCCCCCGTCTGTTGAACCACACGGGGGACGACCAGCGAGAGCGTCAGTCCGGCGAACAGGGCCCCGAGGCCGAAAACGCAGATGATCGAGCGAAGTCGGGTGAGTCCTCGCTTCTCCAGCTTTTCCACAACGGGATTGAGCAGGTATGCCAAGATTCCGGCTACCGCGAGGGGGACCAGAACGGGTTGCAGGTAGGTGAGAACCTTTCCGAGGAGTAAGACGACCCCCACGGACAGTGCCCCGATGACGACCAGTGCGATTCCGGTGAGGGCACTCCAGAGGGTGCGACGCTGAAAATCGGTTGGGAATTGACGGGCCAACGGTCGAAGGAAGGACTCTCTTAGCGGCTGAGGGGGTGCCGGGCGATAAGAAAGTGAGCAGGTTCCCGGAGGCCTGTTTCTTCAGAGGGGGGCCTTGGCCAGTTTGTCGAGGATGGCGTTGACGAAGCCCGGGGATTCGGTTGTCCCAAAGTCCCGGGCGAGTTCGATGGCCTCGTTGATGGCGACGGCGGGGGGGACCTTGTCGTCGAAGAGAAGTTCGAATGTGCCAAGCCGGAGGATCGCCCGGTCGACGCGGTTCAGGCGGTCCGGAACGTAGTTTTCAAGGACGGTGGCCAGTCTTTCGTCGATAGAGCGGAGGTGGTGGCGCAGGGCCCGATAGTAGGATTCAATTCGCCCGCTGGCCGACGAGAGAGCCTCTTCGGCGCGCGCAACCGATTTCAACTCGGGCAAGGAGGCGAGGTCTTTTCCCAGCGCGCAGGAGAGACGTTCTCCAAGAGGGATCAGGATCTCGTGCAGGCAGAGTGCATCCTGGTGGAGTTGCTGGAATGCGGGAAAGGGAGTCGTGCTCTCTACGAGTTTGGCTGCGGCACGCAGGCAGGAGCGATTCGCGAGGCGGGTGCCCTCCATGCCTTCGCACAACCTCTGGGCGTCCTTGTTGCCCTTGAGTTCATTTCGCAGCTTGTCGAGGTGCTCGCACAGGACTTCTTCTCCCGAAGACCACGCCCTGAGGGCCTCTCCCAGTTCTTCCTCCCCGTCCCCCGGCTCGATGCGGGCGAGTTCCTGGATGAGGGGGGAAAGTCCATCCCTGATCTTGTCTCGTCCCTGCTGCAGGTGAACAACCGCCCGGGCGCGGGCACGGGCAGACTTTTCGCGTGCCGACTCGAGGAGAAGAGAAAGAACAGCGGGGTTGGGAGTCTCCGGAAGCTCCTCTGCGGGGCCAACCGCGTAGAGAAACTGGACGACGGCCTCGCGGATGCGGCGACGTGAGGAATCAGGCATTGCTTGGGTGCATGCGGAGGGAGTCTCCCCGGTCGAGTTCGGAGAAGACCTCCACCATGGAGGCGGCCGCCCGGGCAGCTTCGATTCCCCGGTTGAGCTCGCTGCCGAGGCAGCGGAGGTGGGCCTGGGCCTCGTCTTCCACGAGAAGGACTTCATGAATGACCGGCGTCTTGTAATCGAGGGCGAGGCGTTGCAGGGCGTCCGTGACGCTGCGTGCTACGAGGTCGGCATGGGCGGTCTTGCCTCGGATGATGACCCCGAGGGCAATGACACAATTCGGCTGGTCCAGCTCGAGAAGCGCCTTGATCGCGACCGGGATCTCAAAGGCGCCGGGCACGCGGATCAGGTCAACCCGGGACTGGGGCAGGTAATCACCGAGTTCATCGATAACGTTGTCCACCAGGGCGTCCGTGTAGACTTCGTTGTATTTCGAGGCGACGATGGCGAGCCTCTTGTTCTTACTGTTGTTGAGGACCCGTGGCTTTGGTGGGAGCGCCAGAGACATGATGAGAGTGGCTGGAAGCTGGGAGTTGGGGGGCGGCATCCTGCAAGCTGGTCCGCTACCGGCAGACGTGGCAGGAGATGTTCGTGATGGTGAGCGGTTGGTCTGGTGACAGAGGAGAACTTCCCCGAGGCGGGGAAATTGACCGTGGGCGCGGTCTAAAGCTTGTGGCCCAGTTTGTCACGCTTGGTCTCAAGATAGCGCTCGTTGTGTGGGTTGGCTTCCGCTCGGATGGGCAGTTGGTCAACGATTTCCAACCCATACCCTTCCAGGCCAACTACCTTTTTCGGGTTGTTGGTAAGGAGTCTGATTTTACGAACGCCGAGGTCATGAAGAATCTGAGCGCCCATTCCGTAGTGACGCAGGTCAGAGGCGAACCCAAGTTTCTCGTTGGCTTCCACGGTGTCGAGGCCCTCCTCCTGAAGCTTGTATGCGAGAATCTTGGCCGCGAGGCCGATTCCGCGTCCCTCCTGGCGAAGGTAGAGGAGAACCCCTCCATCCTCGGCAATTCGTTCGAGTGCGGTGTGGAGCTGGCTGCCGCAATCGCAGCGCCTGGATGCGAACACATCGCCGGTCAGGCACTCGGAGTGGACGCGGACAACGGTGGGTAGCTCCGGATCAATTTTTCCGCGGGTGAGAGCGAGGTGGTGTGATCCATCGGTATGGACACGATAAAGATGGCAGGCGAAGGATCCGTGTTCGGTGGGGAGATCAATGACCTCCTCGCACTCGACGAGACGTTCCGTCCGGCGCCGGTATTCGATAATCTGGGAGATGGTGCAGGCCTTGAGTCCGTGCGTCTGCTGATAATCCCCGAGATCACCTACCCGTGCCATGCTGCCATCCTCATGCATGATCTCACAGAGAACTCCTGCCGCGGGGAGGTTGGCCATGCGCGCGAGGTCCACCGCAGCTTCGGTGTGACCCGCTCGGCGCAGGACTCCATCATCAGCTGCCTGCAGCGGAAAGACGTGTCCGGGTTGGACGAGGGTATCGGCATGGGCATGGGCATCGGCGAGGAGGCCGATGGTGAGGGAGCGGTCGGCAGCCGAGATTCCGGTCGTAACGCCCTCGGCGGCATCGACTGAAACCGTGAAGGCGGTTCGGTGTCCCTCGCGATTGCGTCGTGCCATGGGCTGGAGACTGAGCGCCTCGACCCGCTCTCGTGTGATCGGTGCGCAGATCAGCCCGCGTCCGTGGGTTGCCATGAAGGCGATCATTTCCGGAGTGGCCCGGGAGGCCGCTCCGATCAGGTCGGCCTCGTTCTCGCGTCCCGGGTCGTCAGCCACGATCACGAGTTTACCGGCGGCGATGTCGGCCACGACTTCCTCGACTGGGCTGAAGGTCAGTGCGCTCACGCGATGAGGGGGTGCTGGGATTGAATGGTCTTGGGTTTGGGTGAGTGGACGAGAGATCCTTTACTGTAGATCGGAGGAAAGAAAAGCGCGAGAGGGTCTTGAGGAAGGTGGACTGTGGATTTGAACCGGCGAGCACGAGGGTCTTGGCCGCCAGGCTTCGTGCGTGTCTGACGCCGGGACTGGAAGGTGGTCATCGTGGCAGCCTGCTTATTTGCAGGCTGCGCCGGCGAAAGTTTAGCCTGCAAAACAAAAATTAGCCCAGCCTAAAACGATCTTGCCGATTTTGTTCACAAGCCGTATCGTTTAACCGATGAGACGAGCGTGGATCTTCTGGTTATCGTTGGTTTGCGGGTGCGGGGCACTCCCCGGCTGTGGTGACAGCGAGGCAAACGAAGGAACGGGGCCGCAGGGTTATCCTTACCAGGTAACGGCCACGATCGGAATGATCACGGATATCGTACGTGTGGTGGCCGGGGGGCATGCTGAAGTGGAGGGGCTTATCGGGGAGGGCACGGACCCCCACCTTTATGCACCTACCACAGCGGATGTGAAGACTCTCCTGGCGGCGGAGGTGATCTTTTACAATGGGCTCATGCTGGAAGGAAAAATGGGAGATGTCCTCACGAAGATGGCGCGCAGGGGAAAGAAGGTTCATGCAGTTTCGGAAGTGATCAGGGGAACGGGTGACTTTGAGATCGTGGAGGAGGCCGACCACTATGACCCTCACATATGGATGGATGTCTCGGGGTGGATTGCGGCGGTGGGAGTTGTGTGTGACGCGCTAATTGAATTCGACCCGGATCACAGGAACGATTATCTGCAGAATGCAAATTCCTACCTCAAGGAGCTCAGGAAACTGGACGGCTATGCGGGGGAAGCTATTGGCACGATTCCCTCCGGGCAGCGTGTTCTTGTCACGGCCCATGATGCCTTCGGATACATGTCCCGGGCCTATGGGCTGGAAGTCCATGGGATCCAAGGCATCAGCACGGAGGCCCGAGCCGGGCTCAAGGATATCGAGAATCTGGTATCCTTTCTCGTGGCGAAGAAGATCCCGGCGGTCTTCGTTGAATCCTCGGTGCCACGTAAGAGTGTGGAAGCTCTTATCGAGGGAGCTGCAGCGCAGGGACACACGGTCAGGGTCGGAGGGGAACTTTTCTCTGACGCGATGGGAGAGGCGGGAACTTATGAGGGCACCTATGTGGGAATGATCGACCATAACGTATCCACCATTGCCCGGGCCCTCGGAGGAACGGTCCCGGAGGGAGGCTTCCAGCAGTGGGTGAAGAGCAGGTGATGAAGTCCTTTGTCGATGCGCGCGGCACGCCGGCCGAGGGGCGTCCGGAGCACCCGGGCAACCTTCCGCTCGCCATTCACGACCTCACGGTGGCTTATCACCGCAAGCCGGTGATCTGGGACGTCGACCTGAACATCCCGGAGGGCAAGCTGGTCGGAGTGGTGGGGCCAAACGGAGCCGGTAAGAGTACGCTGCTCAAGGCCTGTCTCGACCTGGTGCCGAAAACTTCGGGGGAGGTCCAGATTTACGGGGCTCCTTACCAGGAGCGGCGGGATCTCGTGGGATATGTGCCGCAGCGAGAAAGTGTTGACTGGGACTTTCCGGTGAGTGCCCTCGATGTCGTGGCGATGGGGACATACGGCCGGGTCGGTTGGTTTCGCCGGGTGGGAAAGAGGCAGAAGCAAGTTGCAGCCGAGGCGTTGGAGCGGGTCGGGATTGCGGACCTCGGGAACCGGCAGATCAGCCAGCTTTCGGGGGGGCAGCAACAGAGGGTCTTCCTTGCGCGGGCGCTCGCGCAGGATGCGCAACTCTACTTCATGGACGAGCCATTTGCGGCGGTCGATGCGGCTACCGAGGAGGCAATCGTGGCCTTACTCAAGGAATTGAACGGGGGAGGGAAGACCTGCCTCGTCGTTCATCACGATCTTGCGACCGTCATGCGTTACTTCGACTGGTTGGTCCTGCTCAACATGAGGGTGGTGGCCTCAGGGCCCACCGAGGAGGTTTTCACCCGGGATAACCTGCAGAAGACCTACGGGGGAAAACTCAGCCTGCTGGACGATGTTGCGGATCGCTTGCGCCATGTTGGTCGTTAGGGGCATGTCCCCGTTTTTGCTGGGGCTTCTTCTCAGCGTGCTGGCTGCCGGAGCCGCGGCCGCGGGGCAGAAAGAGGGGCAGGACGCATCCTATGTCTGGAAAGTGCTGACGCTGCAGTCGCACAATGCGCGGCTGGTAATCCTTTCCACCACTCTCCTCGGTGGAGCCTCCGGGATGCTGGGAACCTTTCTTCTCCTGCGTCGACGCTCGCTCCTGGGGGATGCCCTTTCGCATGCTACCTACCCGGGAGTTGGGCTGGCGTTTGTGGTCATGCTGCTTCTCGGAGGGGAAGGTAAGTGGCTTCCGGGTCTGCTACTCGGAGCGGCCTGCACGGGTGTGATCGGAGTGCTCCTGGTGCTGGCTATCCGAAATACGACGCGCATCAAGGATGATGCAGCGATGGGGATAGTCCTCGGGGTGTTCTTCGGGGTGGGGGTTGCTCTCATGAAGCTCGTAAGCGATCTGCCCGGAGCGGATGCTGCGGGGCTGAACGACTTCATCTATGGGTCGGCCGCCTCCCTCGTGTTCGCGGACTTCTTGCTCATTCTCGGAATCACGGTTGTGGCCGGTCTCCTGTCTGTCCTGCTCCTCAAAGAGTTCACCCTCCTCTGTTTCGACGAGAGTTTCGCAGCGAGCCAGGGCTGGCCCACGCTGGCTCTCGACCTGGCCATGCTCGGGCTTGTTACGGCCGTTACGGTAGTAGGGTTGCAGGCGGTTGGCTTGGTTCTCATTATCGCCTTCCTCATCATTCCGGCCACGGCGGCGCGCTTCTGGACCCACGATTTGCGCCGAATGCTTTGGCTGGCGGCATTACTTGGTGGGCTGAGCGGATGGGTTGGGGCGGGCCTGAGCGCTCTCTTCGCGGATCTTCCCACTGGTGCGGTGATCGTCCTCGTAGCGGCATTCCTTTTCCTCGTGAGCCTGCTCGCCGGATCCGCCCGAGGAGTCGTCCCGAGAGCACTTCGGCAGGGGCGTCTCCAGCGAAAGGTGGGGCGCCAACACCTGCTCCGTGCGATCTATGAAATCCTGGAAGGGCAGCATCCTGACGTGTCTGCCCCGATCCGGAATCTTCCCATTGCTCAGGATGCACTTCTTGCGCACCGTTCTTGGTCACTCCCGCAGGTCAGTCGGTTGCTGAGGACGGCTCGCTCCGAAGATCACCTCGAAGAGGCCGGAAAAGGAAAGGTCCGGCTATCTGAAGCGGGTTTCGGGGAAGCTGCCCGGGTGACCAGGAATCATCGACTATGGGAACTCTACCTGATCCGCTACGCGGATATAGCCCCTTCCCACGTGGATCGTGATGCCGACCTGGTGGAGCACGTCCTTGATGCGGAGGTTGTGCATCAGTTGGAATCGGAATTGCGGGACCGGCGCTCCAGTCTCGAGGTTCCTCCCAGTCCTCATTTTATCAACCAGCCCGGTGAGGCTCTGGATCACGGAAAGGCCGAGCCATGAACTGGGACAGCTATGATACTTGGACGACCGTCATCGGAGCCCTGTGTGCGGTGTCTTGCGCCCTCCCGGGCTGCTTTCTCCTTCTCCGGGGAATGAGCATGATGGGGGACGCAATCAGCCATGCCGTCCTTCCCGGCCTGGCCCTTGCATTTCTTGTGACGCAAAGCCGGACCAGTGTAGCCATGTTTGTGGGGGCAGCCCTGGTCGGGCTCATGACCGCAGTATTCACGCAATGGTTGAGTAGATTCGGAAAGGTTGACCGGGGGGCGGCAATGGGGATTGTGTTCACCACCCTATTTGCGATTGGTCTCATTCTCATCAGGCAGTCGGCACACTTCGTTGACCTCGATCCCGGGTGCGTGCTCTACGGCTCCCTTGAGGTCTCGGTTTTGGACTCGGTCGTCGTGGGGGGATTAGAGCTACCCCGGGCAGTCCTTACTATTGGCGCAGTTATGACCGTCAATTTTCTCTTTATAACCTTCCTGTTCAAGGAGCTGCGAATTTGCTCCTTCGATCCCGAGCTTGCGACCACCCTTGGGATCAATGCAAATGTGGTGCACTACCTCCTCATGGTGGTGGTGGCGGTGACTGTCGTGGCTGCCTTTGAGGCGGTGGGCAGTATTATCGTGATTTCGATGCTGATCGTGCCTCCAGCCACGGCGTTTCTGCTCACCAACAGTCTGCCGGTGATGCTGGTGCTCAGCGCTGCGCTCGGGGTCGCTGCGGCATTCCTCGGCCATCTTGGGGCTCTCACCGTCCCGGTTCTTCTGGACGTGCGGGGAACAGTAACATCCGGGATGATGGCTGCAGCGGCCGGGATGCTTTTTGTCGTGGCCTGGATGTTCAGTCCGCGGGAGGGTTTACTTGTGCGTCGGCTGCAGAAACTCCCGATCAGCACAGGGGGCTCCTCGGCGATGGATTGAGGCCCCCTAACAAAACCGGGCAGACTTGCCTCACTTGCTCACATGAGCTTGCGATCAGTTGTTGCACGATTGAAAAATACTGTGCTAGGATTGGCTCCCGTCGAGTCGCCCCCGGGGGATGTCTCACCGGTCTTTAACAGGTTCCAGAGGTAACCCATTATGACAGAATCCACAATGTCCGCGCTGAATCCGGATCGCGCGACGCTGAATTTCCTGAACGGCTTTCCCGAAAAGGTGCGCAAGCGGGGAGAAAAGCTGCAGCAGGACGGTGCGGTCACGCAGATTTTCGGGAATCACCTCTTCATCCAGGGAAGGGTGGAGGACAAGAACGGCAAACACCGCACCACCTTGCGTTTGCAGGGTAACCGCTGGTTCGGAAACTGTACAGAGGAGGATGAGGATATCGCTGGCGCGGCCATGTATGCGTCGATGCTGGAGCGGATGCATCGGGGCGAGGATCTTCCCGAGTCGCCCAATGAGTTTGATGACACCCCCGTTACTGACCTGATCGAGGATAAGCTCGATCGTGAAATCGATGACAAGGAGGCTGATTTCGTCAGCAAGGTGGAAAAGCGCTACCGGCGCTACGTGATCGAGGGCGAAATTCACGATCACGACATGGTCCGTCTCAGTCCACGATGGGAAATCAACAGCTATGAGCCATTAGAGCTCTGGCCCGTGCCCCCGGGAGATATCATCGAGTTCTGGAATTACATCGCCTACGCGTTATACAAGCGCAAGCTGCACTACCCGGAATTCATGAATGCGATCACCGACCTTGGTGCGGTGCAGCGCAAGATGAGTGACTGGGAGCAGGAGCGCGAGATTGCGGGGTGGTATGACCGGATTGAGAGGGTCAACGAGAGGCCGCCGCAACTGGGGCCCCTCCAGGCTGAGTTCCGGCTGGTCTCGACAATCAATGAAGCGCGTATCGAAGCTCGGGAGAAGGAAGGGGAATGGTATGCTCTGCGCGAGAAGCAGGAGATTGAGCGGCTGCTTGATTTGTACCGGGACTCGGCCCTTCGTGTGGACGAGGCGAGCCAGATCCTCTGGGAGCACTTCCTCAATTTCTATGCGGAGAGCGGTGAAACAGGGCTCGATCTCGACGAGGAGGTTTCTTGTCGCTTTCTCAACCAGATGTTCTGTCAGGCCTCGTTGAGCAGCCGGCTGGTCAATCTTGACGCCCGGGAGTTCAAGGTGGTGAAGGAGCCGCTCAAGTGGGTGTGCGAGGACGATCCTGCAAACCCCAATTGCTTTGCGCTGCAACTGGTCACCAAGGGAGGGGAGAATGTCTCCCACTCTGTCCGGTTGCTTCCGGGCCGGGAAGAGCTTTATCAGTCTGATGAAACCGTGTTCCCGGGGCCCCCGCGTTGGCTGGAGGAGACAGAGGTGATGCCGCGCTATCTCATTCCCAAGACTGTGATCGATAGCCTCGAGGGAGTGGAGTTTCTCCGTAAGATAGGCGCAAGGCTGCCTGAATCAATGCGCCGTCGGGTGGTGGATCTTGATCTCTACCCGCGTTTCGAAATGAAGATCATGCAGGGTTTGACGGCAGCCGAGACTGAGCATCTCGTGATTGATATTGCGGCCCTCGAGAAGAAGGAGCGCCGTAGTGAGAAGCTGGTCAAGGGCGGCTGGGAGCTGGTGGAGCAGAAACCGGTTCGAGGGAAGCAGCTCCTGCGCTTTGCCCGGGAAAAACTTTATCCGGTCCCGGATCTCCTGGCCGAGCTGGGGCTCTCCTATGATGAGAAGCTGGACGCCTTCAAGACGCGTATCACGAAGCAGTTTCCGGAGAAGTTCGCGGAGTGGAATGAGAAGATGCCGGACTCGATCGTGATCGAGATGGACGGCAAGTTGCGGACAATCCTCGCTGACCCGGTATCGGCGGCGGTTCGCTTCGAGGTGGTGAACCAGGAGATCGACTGGTTCGACCTCAGGGTGGTTATCGATGTGGAGGGTGTAAACCTGAGCAAGGCGCAGATCCGTCAACTGGTGGCTGCCCGGGGGGGCTACGTCCGGATGGACGATGGGTCCTGGATGCGTCTCGAGATCAAGTTGGATCCCGACCAGCGTGATGCGGTAACCAGACTTGGCCTTGATCCCTTCGATCTCTCAGGAGACACCCACAGGATGCACGCCATGCAGCTTGCGGATCCCAAGGCGGCCGAGGTGTTTGACCCGAAGGCATGGAAGCGCATCAAGGACAGTGCCAAGGAGATCAAAATTGAGATCGAACCGGAGGTCCCGGGTGAGTTGCAGGCCGATCTTCGGCCATATCAGGTTGATGGGTTCAACTTTCTCGCATATCTCGCGACGAATCGCTTCGGTGGAATCCTGGCCGATGACATGGGCCTGGGTAAGACGATCCAGAGTCTCACATATGTCCTCTGGTTGCGCAGACTTGCCAAGGAGCAGGGGAAGCACATGCCGGCCCTCGTGGTGTGCCCGAAATCGGTTCTCGACGTGTGGGCGATGGAGGCCGCGCGTTTTGCTCCCGATCTTAAGGTGCAGGTGCTCAGGAGCCGTGACCAACTCGACCTGGACGCCCTCCGGAGCGAGTTGGACGTGCTTGTTCTCAACTATGCGCAATTGCGGGTGGGCGGAGATGACCTGAACAAGGTCAAGTGGTTGGTCGTCATCCTGGATGAGGGCCAGCAGATCAAGAATCCTGATTCGAAAGCGGCCAAGTGCGCGCGCGAGCTTAATGCCGAGAACCGTCTCGTCCTTACGGGAACGCCGATCGAGAACCGGCTCATGGACATGTGGTCACTGATGGCTTTCGCAATGCCCGGGGTGCTTGGTTCACGCGCTTACTTCAAGAAGCGTTTCGACAAGCGCAAGGATCCCAATTCACAGAACAGGCTTGCGGCGCGATTGCGTCCTTTCCTGCTGCGCCGGACGAAAGGCCAGGTGGCCAAGGACCTTCCTCCACGAACAGAAGAGGAGGTCTACGCCAACATGGATGGGATCCAGATGGAGATGTACAAGGCGGAACTGAAACGAATCCAGAAGGCGTTGCTCGGACTGGATTCCGACGAGGCTGTTAAAAAGAACAGCTTTGCTATCCTGCAGGGCCTCATGCGACTGAGGCAGATCTGCTGTCATCCCGGCTTGATCGACCCGAAGTATCTCAAGGAAGAGAGTGCGAAGCTGACCGCTCTCTTCTATCTTCTCGACCAGCTGCGGGAGGAGGGCCACAAGGTCCTCGTCTTCTCCCAGTTCGTATCGATGCTCGAAATCATCCGGACGCAGCTGGAGGTGGATAGTCGGCCTTTCAATTACCTCACGGGCCAGACCAAGGACCGGAAGGGGGAGATCGAGAAGTTCCAGACCTGCAAGGATCCCTCGGTATTCCTGCTCTCCCTGAAGGCGGGTGGATCTGGTCTCAATCTTACCTCCGCTTCCTATGTCATCCTCTACGATCCGTGGTGGAACCCGGCGGTGGAGAATCAGGCTATCGACCGGACACACCGAATCGGGCAGAAGAACAAGGTGATCGCATACCGCCTCCTGACCCGCGACTCGGTGGAGGAGAAGATCCGGGTCCTGCAACACCAGAAGACGGCTCTGGTCACCAATGTCCTCGGGGACGAAGGGTTTGCCAGTAACCTTGGTCTGGATGATTTGCAGTTCATCCTGAGCCACGGGGGAGAGCCTGAAACCGAGCAGGAGGAGTAATTGAGGAGACGGTTCCGCGACCTTTCCTGAATTCCCCGGCCCTGGATTGCCAGCCGGGCGATGAACGTCAAACTGCTGCTATGAAGCGCCTTGTGGCCCTCCTGCTCGCTGTTTTGTCCGGTTGCTACCTTCTTGTGATGGGGCCCACCCTGGATCCGCTTCCCTTTGTCGATGAGGGAGTGGCGGGACTTGTGTTTTTTCTTGCGCTGAAGGTGCTCGGGGTCAATCCACGCAAGGTGCTGGGTTGGAGGGACTCCGCGTCGGCTCGCAACGCCGAGGTGTCAAGGGGCGGGAAGCAGGGCCCCTAGGGGGGCGCTCCTGTGAAGAGGCTACGCAGGTTCTCCAGTTTTCCGTTGTTTGGCGCGTGGGGAAGTGCTGGCATGTCGGTGTGCCGGGTGAAAGCTCCGCCTGGCAAGAGCGTATTGTCCGATCAGTATACCCATGATTCAGAAGATCCGAATTCCAGCCGTCCTCGCGATCACAGCGGGGAGCCTTCTCCTCCTTGAACCGGTCGCGGCCAAGCCAGCTGCGGAAAGGGCCGCCTACAAGGAGGTGATTGTGCCGATCCTCCGGGCCAAGTGTTACCAGTGTCATGCCGATGCGGCCGACAACCCCAGTGGTAAAAAGAAGATCAAGGGGAAACTGGTGCTGACCACCCTTGACGAAATCAGGAAGGGCGGGGATGAGGCGCCGGCCGCGGTTGCCGGCAACGTGGAGGAGAGTCTCATGATCGAGCGTATCAGGCTCCCTCACGATGATGATGATCACATGCCGCCAGAGGGTAAGCCGCAGATTGAGGAGCACGAGTTGAAGGTTCTCGAGTGGTGGATCAAGGCAAACCTGCCGGCAGGAAAGAGCATGAAGGATGCGGGTGCTCCTGCTGACATCATTGCGGCCGTGGGGAAGATTCCGACCGACGATCTCGTCAAGAGTGCACTGGGCAAGGAGTTTGCTGCGGCGGATGCCAGTGCGGCCAAGCTTGAAGCGGATCGAAAGGCTCTTGAAGGGCCGATCGCCCAGGTGTCCGAGAGCTTTCCGAATGCGATCGGTTTTCTGTCTCAGCAGGATAGTGACCTGACATTTACAGCGGTCAGCATGCGCAAGGATTTCAAGGACGAGCACCTTGCCAAGCTTGCTCCGGTCAGTGGAGGGCTGGTCGACGTGAACCTGGGAGCCACTTCAATCACGGACGCCGGTGTGGCGAATCTGAGCAAGATGCCCAAGCTCAAGCGACTGTGGTTGAATGGAACCGGAATCACGGATGCCGGTCTCGATGCGATCAAGGGATTGAACGACTTGGAGTATCTTAATCTTTACGGAACAGGTGTCACTGATGCCGGATTGAGCAAACTTGCAGCCTTGAAGAATCTCAAGAAACTCTATCTCTGGCAGACCAAGGTGACCCCCGCTGCGGTAGATGAGTTCAAGAAGAGCGCGAAAGAGTGTGATGTGAACATGGGCATCAAGACCGAATAGGGTTCGTTTCCCGATGAAAGATTCTGACCCCGTGGTGGCAACGCCGCGGGGTCTTTTTTGGGAGAGGGGACCCATGCGGCGGCTTCAGATGAGAGAGTGTGCGATGGTGGTGCTGGCTTGGATCCTGTGTGGGATTGCTCATGCTCAGGAGGCTCACCGCATCACCTGGAGGCAGGTGGTTCATGAGCAGGACCCTTTGTTTTACAAAAGCACGGAAGCAATCAGGGTTGCGGGCAATTTCCTGCTTTTTCAGGCGGAGATCGGAGGATGGGACAAGATCGATTCGAGGAGGATGAGCAGACATATGGTCAGTGTCCTGACCGAAGAGCAGAAAGAGAGGTTGCGCTCGAAACGAGATCACCAATGCACCCTTGATAATGAGGCGACCTACACCCAAATGAGGTTTCTGGCCCGGGTGTATGCGGCTACGAAGGAAGAGAGGTTCAAGGCCGGGTTTCTCCGCGGATGCGAATACCTTCTTGAGGCGCAGTATTCCAATGGCGGCTGGCCGCAGTTTTATCCTCTGCGTGGAGGATACAGTGACGGGGTCACCTTCAATGACAGTGCGATGACCGGGGCCATCTGGGTTCTTGATGATGTGGCCAGTCGGCGGGCTCCCTTTGATCTTGCGGAGGACGCCCTGCGGGGCCGGTGTCGAGAAGCGGTGAACAGGGGCAGGAAGTGCATCCTCCGATGTCAGTTGGTGGTTTCCGGGAAGCGGACGGCGTGGGCTCAGCAATATGATGCGGAAACCTTGAGGCCGGTCTGGGGCAGAATTTCAGAGGTCCCCTCGATTGTGTCGGCAGAGAGTGTGGAGATCGTTCGATACCTGATGAGTATCGATAACCCTTCTCCGGCAATCAGGCAGGCCGTCGCTGGTGCGGCAGCCTGGTTTGATGAAGTCAAGGTCACTGGAAAACGCCTCGTTACGGTGACGGATGCAACCCTGCCCGGGGGCGTGGACCGGAGGTTGGTTGCAGATGCCAGTGCCCCTCCGATCTGGGGGCGCTATTACGAGATTGGCAGCAACCGGGTGCTCTATATCGAGGAAGGCACGGTGCATTATCAGCTTGCCGCGCTGAGTCACAAGCATCGGGTCGGGCACGGGTGGATCGGGGGACGCTGGCCGGCCCGTCTTTTGGAGCGGGAGTATCCCGCCTGGAAGGAGAAGTGGCGGGAGTAGGCGAGTTACCGGTCCGGATCAGAACGGCCATCACCTGGGCTGCGGCCGCGGAAACGCTCCCTGAACTGCTCCCGTCGGTCGGCTTCGCGAATTACCCGCTCCTGCTGATCCGCCGAGAGCCCGCTGTTGGGAAGCCAGGAGCGGGCTTCCTCGGGATTCTTCCGAATCCAGGAGCGGGCGACGCCATTCAGGGCCTGTGAGCGAATCTCCTCGTTTGCGATGCTTCCGGCCCATTCGGCGGCCATGCCCGGATCGGTTCCATCTACCTCGTTCGCGTAACTGCGAACAGCGGCGTCGCGAGAGTCAGAGGGGTCCATGTCCCGAAGGAAATTGCCGGCTGCGACGGGGTCTTCACGGGCCCATCGTTCCATGGACTGATGGATGGCGCGGGATTGGGTCTCACGGGGCAGGTCAGCGAGCCAGCGGACGGCTTCCTCGGGATTCTCCCGGCTGAGTTCCTCCGCGACTTCGCGGACGGCGCGCTCGGCATAGTTGTGTTCGGCATGGCTCCTGACCCACTCAGCTGCAGCGGTGGGGTTTTCCTTTGCGTAGCGTTCCGCTACACGGTCGAAGGCAGAGGCCTTGATGGCCCCATCGGGGAGGCCTTCCGCCCAGTTGGTTGCGGTATTCATCCCGCGCTCGATCTGGGCGTTGGCGATCGTGTCGAGTTGACGGTCGTAGGCGTAGGCACGCCCTCGTTCGAGCCATTGTCGGGCACCGCCTGCGCGGTCAGTGCTCCCGATGTTTTCCCTCTGGGACTTCTCGAGTTCCAGCACGAATTCGGTTGCTGCGCCCGGATCGGTGTTCGCAAGCCCGTTGACGATACCCTGGGCAAGGACGCCCCGTTCCAGCTGGTTGTCCAGACCGTCAAGGTGGGCCTTCGCCCCTTCCGGGTCCGTGCTGGCCCAGCCTGTGATTGCTGCGATTCCTGCTTCAGCCCGGCGACGGGGATCGCGTCCCAGTTCACTGACAGCCTCCATGGCAGAGGCGCCGTCCAGTTGGCCCCAGGCTCTGAGGAAGAGGGCCATCTGGGCGCCGGAGGTCGTGGTGCTTCCGTCGCGGAGGGAGTCAAATATGCGCTCCGCATTGGAAGCATCCATTCCGAGGATCAGGTCGGCAAAGAGTTTGTTGGCGAGGAGGGGATCATTCTCGTTGAGGAACGCTTCCACGGTTACTCCGGAGCCGTCTCGGCTGCGAGCGGTAGAAGAACGATAGTTTGCCCTGCCGGCTCGATTGGACGCCGTGTAATTCCCCGAGCTCTTCGAGGTGTTCCTTACAGACCCGGCCTGATCGCGGGATTCCCCGTCAGCAGAGGTGGAGTGAACTCCGGAACGGCCGAAGAGGAATGCGGCGGCCGCGATCAGGAGCCATAGGGCGTGGAGGCTGAGTGGTTTCATGGGTGGTTGAGGTAGAGGGTGAAAACGGAGGGTGGTAAATTTCGGAGCGTTGATCCGCTGAATTTCGGGCAAATGGTGCGTCAGGAAGGATTGTTGATTTCGCGATGAAGCCAGGCTTTTGCGTAGGTCCAGAGAGCTTCGGCAGTGCGCTTCTTGAGTTCGAGGGCTTCAGCCGCCTCTTGCATGGTCATGCCTACAAAGTAGCGGAGCTTGACCAGCTCGGCGACCTGGGAGTCTTCGGTTTCGAGTTGGGCAAGGGCCTCGTGTACGGCGAGCAGCTCATCCGCTGGGGCGTTGACAACAATCAGTGGTTCGATGGTGTCGAGTTCGACCTTGGCGACGCCGGCCCCTCTTTTCTGACTGTTTTGCTTCCGGGCGTGGTCGACCAGGATTCGCCGCATCGCCTCGGCGGCGGCTCCGAAGAAGTGATTACGGTTTTTCCAGCCGGTGCCAGAGCCGCCATCGAGTCGAAGCCACGCCTCGTGGACGAGGGCCGTGGCCTGCAGGGTATGGCCCGCCCGCTCGCCGGCCATTTTGCGGTAGGCCAGTCGGCGTAGTTCTTGATAGACGGCGGGGAGAAGCTCCTCCGCCGTGGACTCACCGTTCTCGATTCGGCCGAGAATCCGAGTTACATCGTCCACGCCATGGAAAGCTTCCGATATGTGAAAAGCACTGTCAATGAACCAGCGGAAAGAGAAGACCTGAAGGCCGGAAAATGCGACCGTGGGACGATGTTTGCGGGCGGCCCGACAAAATCGCGCATCAAGGGAGTTACCATGCTATCTTGCTCCCGCAACTTCCGGGAGGCGGTGAAACACTTCCGCAGGAATAATGAGAGACGACCGCGACCGTGAGCCGTAAGCGCACAGAAGGGATTCAAACAGCCAAGAGTGCCCGGGAGATTTTTACCGCGGCGCTTGCGTGTGCAGATGAGGGGGCGCGTGCACGGTTGCTGGAGAGTGAATGTAACGGGAATGCGGTTCTGAAGGCGAAAGTGGAAAGCCTTCTTGAAGAGTCGACCCGGACGGGAGATTTTCTTGAGCGGCCGGCAGTGACAGACCGGACGCGCGGAGCAGGCAGGGAGGACTGGAGAGAGCTTCCGGGAGAGCGTCCCGGTGATCAAATTGGGCCCTACCGGCTGGTGGAGCTGGTCGGAGAAGGGGGAGGGGGCTCGGTCTACCGGGCCGAGCAGCAGGATCCTGTGCGGCGGACGGTCGCGCTTAAGATCCTGAAACTCGGGATGGACTCCCGCAGCGTAATCAAGCGTTTCGAGGCCGAGCGGCAATCGCTGGCGGTGATGGATCATCCCCACATCGCAAAGGTCCTGGGAGCAGGGGCGAGCCCGGATGGGCGTCCCTACTTCGTGATGGACTTCGTGGAGGGAGAGCCGATCACGGCCTACTGCGACGTCAACAGTCTCTCGATTAACGAGCGCGTTGGCCTTTTTATCAAGGTATGCCGGGCCGTGGAGCACGCCCACCAGAAGGGGATTATTCACCGCGACCTCAAACCTTCCAATATACTCGTTGCGCAACAGGATGGAGAGCTTGTTCCGAAGGTGATCGACTTTGGCGTGGCCAAGGCCATCGATCCACTCGAGGGGGAGGTTCTGGTTACCTTGAACGAGACGTTGATAGGGACTCCCGCCTATATGAGTCCCGAGCAGTCTGAGCGTGGTCGGGTCGATGTGGACACCCGCAGTGATGTGTATTCACTCGGGGTGCTTCTTTACGAGTTGTTGACCAGTTATACCCCGCTGGACGGGACGAGGGTGAAGGAGGCAGGGATTGATGAACTGCGACAGGCCTTGTGGGACACTGAGCCTTATCGGCCATCGTTGAAGTTGCGTCACTCGCGGGTTGAGGATCGGTCCCGGATAGCGATGGCCCGGAGCAGCGGAATCGGAAGGCTGGCAGCAGAGGTTCGGGGTGATCTGGACTGGATTGTCATGAAGGCACTCGAGAGGGAGCGTGGCAGTCGTTATGGGGGAGCGAGTGAATTTGCCGCTGACCTCGAGCGCTACCTTCAGGGGTTGCCGGTGGCCGCCAGCCGTCCGACGGCCTATGATCGCGTGCGTAAGTTCGTGCGTCGCAACAGGGCGGTGGTGACCGCGGCGGTTCTTCTGCTTGCGAGTCTGGTGACGGGAGTCTTCGTGAGTGCGGGGCAGGCCTTGCGGGCTACCAGGGCTGAGCGGGAAATGCGGAGGGCGCACCGGCAGCAATCCATGGCCCACGTGAGCGCCCTTCGTGAACGCGAGGAGGCAATCCGAAGTGAGACTACCGCGCGCCTTCATGAATACGTGGCGGATATCAACGTCGGCTACAATGCGGTTGAGGACGGGCACATTGCGAAGGCATTGCAATTGCTGGAACGTCAGTTGCTCTCGGATCCGCAGGGCGAGTTGCGGGGGTTTGAGTGGCGCTATCTTGCTTCCCGCTGCCTGGGGGAGCCGCACCGAACACTGCCGCAGCAGGAGAGCCCAATTCTCGCGCTGGCTTTTTCTCAGGATGGCGATTTGCTTGCGGTAGGTACGGAGGACGATGTGCTGGTCTGGGATGTTCTTGCGAACCAGCTCAGAACCTCGGTGGCAGGGCCCGCCAGCTCCCTGTGTTTCCTGCCGGACGGGGATGAGCTGGTGGTCAGCAACCGGGGTGGGACGGTGGTGTATCACCTCGAAAGCGGGGATCTCGGACAGCAGATGGGTGATCAGGGGGGGGGCGCGGCCCTGTCTCCCACGGGAGGGGTCCTGGCCACCAGTGGACGCGGAGCAGTTACCCTGTGGGATACCAGCGAATGGCAACCGATCCGGCGCCTGCCGGATGTGCACGGGCCCTTGGCCTTTTCCCCGGATGGGAGAATCCTGGCAACCGGGTCGCATGAGGGTGTCGTTCTCTGGTCGCTGGATGAAGAGCGTCGAACCGTGCTGCATGACTCTGCAGTGCCCTTGCAGGGTATATTTCCGGGCGGGACAAGAGTCGTTTTCCTTGGGGACGGAGAGACGGTGCTCGCCCCCCATGTCGAGAAATCCGAACGAGGTGTGTTTTACCTGGGGATCTGGGATGCAGGGAGCGGGGCCGAGCTTGGGATGCTCCCGGACAGTCCCGCTGACAAAGGCCATTCGGGAATGATTACGTCCCTAGCCTATGATCGGGAGGGTGGTCTCCTCTCCTCGAGCAGCTGGGATCACTCGGTCCGGGTCTGGGAAGTGGAGCCCCGCCGACTGATGCGCACCTTGCATGGGCATCGAGGTGAAGTCTGGTCCACCGCGCTTTCTCCGGCCGGAGACCTGATTGCCAGCGGCAGCAAGGACGGTGAAGTCAAGATATGGCCGAGCCGGGTAGCAGCTGAGGCAGAACCTATCGCGGGACAGTGGGTCCCACTCAGCTTTACGAGGGATAGTCGATACGTAGGGGCGCTGAACCGGGACGGAAATGTAGCGATCATCAACCTGCAAACAAGAAAGGTCGTGCATCGACTTGATGTCGCTTCTTCCGACTCACGTTATAGCCGGCATGTGGTTGCGCTTGCGGATGACTTGACGGTGCTGGCTGAAGCGATGCCGGGAGGAATCGTGAGGGTGAAAAGGCTTGGTGAGGAATCGGCGACCCGGGAGTTCAGCAGCGGGAACAGGCGGTTGGACCAGCTTGTGCTTGCGCCGGATGCCTCCACCATGGTTACGGTTGGATGGCGTGATGACGTGGCTTGGTGGGAGCTGGGGGACCCATCCCGCCCCCTGATGCGAATCTCAGGTCGGCGGGCCCTGTTCTCGGCCGATGGCGAAACACTGGTTACCGTTTCCAGAGAGGGTCACAGCACCGTCTGGAACACGAAGACGAGGACGGTGCGGGTGCGGATTGAACATGGCGGGCAGTCGTTCGGCTCTAGTGTGGCCCTTTCCCCGGACGGAGGCCTTCTTGCCATGACATACGGAATTGACGATTTCGAGAATGCGGTGAGCCTGTGGAATGCGGTGACCGGTGAGCATCTTGGGACCTTGCCGGGGCACAAACAGTCGATCTGGTCAGTGGCCTTTTCTCCTGATGGACGCACGCTGGCATCCTCCAGTGCGGATGGGACACTGCGGCTCTGGAATGTCGCATCCCAGCGGGAATTGATGGCCATCGAGGAAGTGGGATCCAGTCTTGCCCACCTGCGGTTTTCACCCGACGGAGACTTCCTTGTAGCCGGCACACCGCCGTTTGCGACCTCGGGAGAGTTCCGGATCATTCACGCTCCTCCGGTTCGCTTCGAAGAGAACGAAGCGGGACCGGGCAGGGTCCCCTGATCCTGCCTGCGGGGAGTAATGAAAAGGCCCGGGGTAGGTTTGGTGGTCCGGACTGGACTCAGCGAGCGGTCGCGTCCCGTGGCTTCAGCGGAACTCCGTACAGGGCTGCGAGGGACTGGACGAATCCGGCATGCTTTGCGGGCACCGCCCTGTACCACTTGTCGAGATACTGCTCGAAGGATTCTCCTTCCGGGGATGGCGAGGAGTTCAACCAGCGAATCGCATTCCAGTGACGAGGCTGGCGCTCGAAGGCTGCCAGGAGGATCAGCGCCATCGCGCCATTTTTGGCGCGGTCGGTGGGATTGTCCTTAAAATGCCCGGCATGCTGGCGGTAGTAGGCCGGGAGTCCGGCCTGTACGATTTCGAGGTAATCTGCCCGCTTGCGTGCAATATCATCCGTGTAGTCTCGAAGGGATGGAGCGAAACTTTTCCAGTTGTCGTAAGGCGCGTTTCTCCGCCACTCCACCGACATCCGACGGAGACAAAACAGGGAGGCGACTTCGCAGAGGGTTTCTTCGAACCAGAGATTGCCGGTATAGTCGTTCTCGTATCGACAAAGGACGTGGCAGATCTCGTGGGCGAACTGATAGGAATACTGAGCCCAGTATGTTTTACCGGTGTCGAGGCGGACCTGGTACTCCCCCTTGATTCCGCGCTTGAAAAGCGCGATCGGACCATGCTGCCCCCGGCTGACAGCTACCGTTGTTTTCTCGAGCTCGTCCATGTGGGCGAGCAGCTGGTCCGCGGCCGAACGGCAGACTGCCAGAATATCTGCCCTCGAGGCATGAAAGCCTTCGGGGGCGACCTCAATAACGAGTGACTTTCGCGAATCAGCCTGGGAGTGGTGGAGGGACAGGCCAAGGAGAGCGATTGGCAGGATATGTCTGTAGCTTGGTAGGGTTCTCATGCGATTGTCGTCCGGGTGGCTACCGGAACAGCATTTTCCCGGCCTCTACACAACTTTCAATAAGGGCCCCGGATGTGGGAGTGCACCTCCTGCTGGTAGAATTTGCGGAGAGCATCGTGCAGGTCACTGGGGAGAGGGGGGACGTCGGAGACGGTCGCGTTTTCGCAGGCCTGCCGGGCCGAGCTGGCACCTGGAATGATAACCGAAATAGCCTCGAAATCGAGAATCCATCTCTGGCTCATCTGTGCCATGGTCATTCCTTCCGGGACGAGTTCGCGAATCTGATCCACGAGTTCGACGCCCTTGGCGAATGGTAGCCCTGCAAAGGTCTCCCCTACGTTGAAGCATGCACCGTCACGGTTGTAATTGCGGTGATCTCCCGAGCCGAAGGTTGTTCCGGCGCTGAACTTTCCGGTAAGCAGTCCGCTCGCGAGGGGCAGCCGGGCAATGACGCCTACGCCGTGCTCGGCCGCCCGGGGCAGGAGTTCTTCTACCAGTTTTTGGCGGAGGGGATTGAAGATGACCTGAAGAGAGAGAAGGTCCTCGTGCTCAAGGCAGGTCAGTCCTTCCTCCACGCTTTCGACGCTGGCTCCGAATTCCTTGATAAGGCCCTCGGACTTGAGGCCCCTGAGCCAGTCGAAGATTGCTCCTTCCTGAAGGACCTCGTGTGGAATGCAATGCAGTTGCAGGAGGTCGAGGCACTCCAGGCCCAGTTTCTCATTGGTGTCCAGGATCGACTTGCGCAGGTTGGCCTCACTGTATCCGTCGGGATAGACCTCGCGGCCGGTCTTGGAGGCTACGGTGATCCCCGGGCCGTGATCGCGCAGGAAGCGGCCGATCAACTCTTCGCTGCGACCTGCGCCGTATACGTTGGCAGTATCGAAGAAATTGGAACCGCTGTCTCTGGCTGCAAGGAGGATGTGATGCGCCTCTTCGGCGTCGAGAGGACCGAAGTCCACACCGCCGAGTTGCCAGCATCCCAGGCCGATCTCCCCTACTTCGAATCCGTTTTCACCAAGTTTACGGGTTTTCATGCGAGGGCGGACGATGCCGGAGCAGGAAGGCAGTGGCAAGGAGCGAGTGCTTGCCGTGGGCAGGCACCGGGTTGAACGTGGCGCCGGGATAGAGGGTTGGTTGCCGATTCTCCTCGGCCTGGAACATGGAGAACGTGCGAGGAGGGAGATCACCAGGTGGAGCACCAGAAAGCACCCGGCTCATTGGGGAGAGAGGCGTCTTTTCAGCACGGCTGATGGCCCCAGTCGTCGTTCTTAAGTGACTCCTCGTAGCGGCGGAGCTGTTCTTCTGGGCTCAGCGAGCCCGGATCCTCCTCCTGGGGAGGGGGGTGGAGGAGATTGTCCGGCGGGGATGGAAGGCTGCTTTTGGGGCCCGGGTGGTGGTGCCGGGATGCCGGGGTCGTGATCGGGTTGAGGCATGGGTGGACTGGATCGGAAAAACGACGGGCCGCGGTTATTCCGCGGCCCGTGCAATTTCGTTTTGGAACGAGAGTTCGCGGATTACTTGTGATCGGAAGGCTTCACACCTTTTTTGAACCCGTTGAAGCTGTAGAAGGTAGGATCGTAGTCACCGACCGGGGTGACATTGGCCTTTCCGTCGATCTGGTCCTCCATGCCAAGTCCCCAGAGGACGCCATTGACAAGCATGCGCCGAAGACCCTCGCTCTTGAAGTCGGTGGCCGCTCCCATGGTGGTGCAGAACAGCCGGTTGGTGTTCCCCTTGGGGTTCTTCAGCTCACGTGTCCAGGCTACCGGCATGGCGGGATCGTTGACGTCCTGAACCTTTCCCGTTGCACGATTCTTCTTTTTCTTCCCTTTGACGGGCTTGGAGTCCGGCTTGAGGGACTCGGTTACCAGCCCCCGCATGAGAATGGTGGCATCCGCCGGGGGTGCTGCTTCGTAGGTGTCACTGTCAGCAAAGACATCTGTAGCTCCTTTCAGAATTGGATGATCCTTGTTGGCGTCCTCAACGACTCCGCGGCACCCTTCACGCTTGTGGCCACCCCAGTGGCTGACCCATCCCTCGCCGAGGACCTTTTTCCCGAAGCTGTTGAAATCCCGGTAGGCACCCTGTCGGAGTTGAAAGGCGTGGGTGCTTGTCCGGAGGCCGATGATCGGGACGCCCCGGTGGTAGGCATCCACGAAGTGTTTCATATCCTCGTCGGGCCAGTTGCGGAATCGGAGGGCGATGATGATGAGATCTGCCGAGTCCATGGCTTTTGCGTTGGTGACGCTTTTCTGGTTGTTGGGATCGATCTCGCCCTTGTCATTTACAGAGAAAAGTACGGTGCAGTCGAAACCGTGATGATCGGCGAGGATTCGACCAAGCATGGGGAGGCACTCCTCGGAACGGTACTCCTCGTCGCCGCTGACGAGGACAACGTGCTTTCCTTTTCCGGGGCCCTCCTTGCCCTTGTAGTGAGCGGAGAGGTGGTGGTCGGCTTGGACGCTTGCGAGGCTCAGGGCGAGTGCGGCCCCGGCCGCGAAGGAGAAATGAAGTCGGTTCATGTGTTACTGGATGTTCTGTGTAGGAACAGGCTGCATACGCTCCCTCCGCTGGCAAGGTTTCAATCGAGCGATCCTGGAACAGGTTTTTCGAACTCTTCCTCCAATAGCGTGTCAAGTTGCGAAAGGGTCGCGTGCAATTGTCCGGGCCCGGTTATTTTCCAAGGGATTCCAGATTGGCGATGTTCGCCTGCATGACGGTGAGGAAGTCTCCGTTCTCCGGTCGGTTCGCACAGGGAGAGAGAACAAAGCTGGTGAGGCCGAGATCCGCGAGGACAGCAACATGCCCGGGATTCGGTTCGCCCTGCCAGAGGAAGTATTTCACCCCGGGGTGTTGATCCTGCAGCGCCTCGAGGTCCGCAAGCGCGTCCTGAGTCAGTTCCATCTCAGGTTCCCACAGGAGGGCATGGACTTCGAGACCGTGCGCGCGGGCCCAGTAGTGATAAATCGGGTGGGATGCGATGACCGGGGCCTCCTTCAGGAGTTCGGTCGCGGCGAACATGTGGAGGTCGAGCTGTTCGAGGTCCTGCTGCAGATCAGCAAGGTTCCGCAGGACGGTTGCCCGGTGGGTGGGATACAGCTCAGCAAGGGCGCGGGCGATTTCGGAAGCCTGTGCGGAGGCCTGCTTGAAATCCAGCCAGGTCGTAAAGGCCGTGCCGGCGTGGGAGTGCTCTTCCTCCCCGGGTTTGTGACTGTGCCTGAGGTCGCCCTCGATCCGGATGAGCTTGTTTTCGAAGGCACTCGAAGTGACCACGGTCGACTCGAAGGGGAGCGTGCGGCTTGAGGTCCACTTTGCATAGCCAGCTCCATTGAGAAGGATGAGGTCCGCCTCCTGGATTGCAGTGACCTGCTTATCGGAGGGGTTCCAGAAGGCAGGGTCCCCGTTCGGGGGAATCTCGAAGTGAATGGTTGCGAAGTCTCCCGCCAACCGTTCGGCAAAGTAAGCGAGAGGGTAGTTAACGGCCGCAAGGACCGGCCGGCCTCGGTCCCCATTCGATGCGGCGGGGGGAGGCGACTCTTCGACACAGGAAGGGAGCAGAAGCAGAAGGAGGGGAAGGCTGGTGACGTGATTCATACGAGGGCAGGCTCTAGGTAAGCAGTCTGGCGAGGAGGTCGGCCGCCACGGAGCGTGTGAGTGCGACGGCGAGGGTTGCCAGGAGAATGGCCGACACCACGACGATGGCAACCTCGCTTGCCTTGAGGGACAGGATCGTGAGCCGGGTTGCGCCGATCTTGGAGTAGGTGCGCATCTCCCCATCGCGAAGACGGAAAGAAAGCATGAAAACGAGCATCGCAAGTCCAAGCGCTGACACCCCAAGTATCCGGAAGGCCATGAGGGCGAGTTTCTGGGTGGCGAAGAGGGTTTCGGAAAGATCCCCGACCGCGTCGAGGGGGATCACGATCTGCTCGGTGGCCTCCTCGCCCTGGTAGGTAGCGAGGGCGAGAGCACGGTGCTTGTCGCTGGAGGGTATGAGGATTGCGGCAGAAAGAGGGTATCCGCCAGCATCGCCATGAAAGTGGAAGCTGGCGATGTTTTCCTCGGTGACTTCATTGAACTCCATCACAGAGGCATTGGCCCGGATGAGATTGTTCTCCCGGCTCCGGACAGCATTGGCAGCTGCTGGGTTGGCGAGATCCTGGTGACCGTGTGCAAGACCTTCGATTATCCAGGCCGTCTTGAGATCGACGAAGATTGCGTCGTCATCAGCGGTGTGATTCGGGGCAAGAATGCCGGCAATGCGCATACGCAGCGGGTAGACGCCAGCGAGGTCGAAGACATTCTCGGGGGAGGAGGTAATCTTGTCTCCGGGCGTGAGCCCCTTCTCTGCTGCGACGCGGGCTCCGATGACGCAGTCGCCGAGACGGGTGAGCATCCGGCCGTCGCTGATCGTGAGCTCACGGAGGTCGAAGTAGGCAAGGGATGTTCCGATAACCGGGGATTCCTGTGCCTCGAAACGCGCGTGGAGCGGTATTGCTGTGCCGAAGCCACCGCGGGTGAGGTTCTGGTAGGCCGAATGGGGAAGGGGGGGGAGTTCCTGCGGAGTGAAGTATAGGGAATTCAGGGTCAGATCGATCGAGCTTCCCCGCGGGCCCACGAGGAGAGGGGTCGAGCGGGCTCGTTCCCGGAGAACGTTCTCACTTTCCTCGATGAAGACCCGGAGCGCGCTCGGGAAGGAAAAGGTGAGCGCAATGGCAAGCACAAGGAGGAGCGATCGCCAGGGGCGGTGGCTCAAATGTTTCCAGCTTAGAAATGCGATGCCGGCTGGATTCATGAGCTGGCCTCCCGGAATGTGTTCAGCTCCTCGAACTGATGCACCTCGTCGAAAGCGTCCAGGAGTTCGAAGTCGTGAGTTGCAACCACGAGGGCCCGTTGGTGTTCCCGGGCCGAGTCGATCATGAGTTCGAGGATTCTCCGCTTGTTCGTGGGATCAAGGTTGCCGGTTGGCTCATCGGCAAGGACGAGATTCGGATCAGTGCTGAAGGCGCGGCAGATCGCCACCCGCTGGCGTTCGCCGTGAGAAAGGTGGCGTGGTCGCTTTTTCCAGTAGGGGGCGATTCCAGTGCGGGTTGCCAGCTGCCGAGCTTCCGTCTCGATGGGTTGTCGCTGACTACCGAGTCCGAGATGGACAGGGAGAAGGATGTTGTCTCCGACGGTAAGGTGCTCGACGAGTTCGAATTCCTGGAAGATGAGTCCGATCCGGGACAGTCGGAAAGCGGTCGCGGCGGCGGGGGGCAGGGAACTGATCTCGATGTCATTGACAGCCACGGTTCCCGAGTGCGGCGTGAGAATTCCCGCCGTCAGGTTGAGAAAGGTGGTCTTTCCGCAACCACTTGGGCCGACAATCGCAACCGCCTTGCCGGATTCGCAGATGAAGCGGTCAATACGCAGCCGGTAGTCGCTGTGCGGGTAGCGGAATTCGATGTCTTCGACTCGGAGCACTGGATTCAGTCGGGGGTGTCGGCGGGAGTGCCAGCAGGCTCGGACGGTGGTTCGGGCCGGTTCTCGCGTTCCCTTTCGTGAAGCGTCAGGGCGGTGATCTTCCACACTCCTTCCAGCGGTTCGATCTCGAAAGTGGCCCGATACAGGTTGGTCCGGTCGTGAAAGTGTCCCCAGTGGCCGACCCGGCCGCTCACCTGCCAGTTGCAGGCCGTCTCGAACCCCGGTCGGCCCGGCAGGGGGGAAGGCTGGGAATCTTCAATGCGGAGGTCACTAACGCGGACCCGGGCCCCGTCCCGCTCGCGGCTTTCAAGGGTGCGCTGTACTTCAAGAAAGACAGGAGTGAGAGCCTTGCCGCCCACCACTTTTTGGAGAATATCATACTGTTCGCTTTGGTCCGGGTAGTGAAAGGCATGGTAAATTCCGCGGAGGAGGGGATCGAGTATGAGAGTGGACTCCTCCTTGCTGACCACGTTTCCCGATGATTGTCCCCGGAGCTCGAAGGTGACATGCCGGCGACTCAGCACGGCTCCGGTAGCGAGGAGGACGAGGGCCACGATGAGGCGGGGATCACTGCTGTTCTTGCGGAATACCCTTACCAGAAGGGGGAGGAGGAATAAGAGAAGGAGAATGGTCAGCCAGGGCACCTTGGTGACCGTGGCCGGGAGGAGATCCACGGGTGGGGGAGGAAGAGGCGCCGTGCGAGCGTCAGCACGGTAGCGTCCGCGCACATTCAGGGAGGGATTGAACGAGGTCAGGTTGAAGTTGCGCGTTCCCCCGGCATCGGCCACCTTGACCGATACAAACGGGACATTCTCGGGAATAAGGTCCCAGAAGACCTGAAGGGCCTGCCGAAGGTCCTTGTTCGGAGCGGCGTAGATTACGCTGATGCGGATGTCCCCGGGGGCGACAGTCGATCCGGGATCAATGAGGGCAAACTCGGCTGCGTCGGGTTCGATAAAGTGAATCCGGTCGAGGGTGAAGGCCACCTCCTCATCCTGGACGGTTACCGGGCATTTCCTTGCAAGGAACTTGGCCACGCTCGGTTTCATCTCCTCGCGGATCTCAGGGGTAAGTTCTGATTCCGCGTCGATTCCGAGGTCGACCCATTGCTGGAGGGCGAGAGGGCTGATAATGAATTCCTTCTCAATTTGCCAGGGGTCGAGATAGATGGCTCCCGCAACCTCGGGAGGAGGCGGGAGCTGCTCCTCGGCGGAGGCTCCGGGGAGGAGCAGCGCGAGGGCGACACAGGCCCGGATCTGGCGGGGAAGGAGGCTCATGGAGGGGTCAACGGCCTTCCGGGGCCCGTACGCGGAGGAAGAAACCGGAGGGAATCCTAGCGGGGCTTGCAGGCCGGGGCAAGGGTGGCGGGTTTGCTGTCTGGGCAAAGAAAGCCCGGGGTGCGTCTCCCCGGCAGGTGGGGTGGAATGGCCTTGTCCCGGCTGAAGCCGTGAGGCCCTCTTCGCGACGGTGACATATTTGATATTTGAGTGTTTGCACTTGTGTCTGGGAGGAGGTCTTGGCTATCGTGCTCGTAAGGTCGGGCTGGACAGTTGTCCCTGTTCCGCGACTCACATGCCAAATCTTATGAAATTCCCATTATTGCCCAATTGGACAAAGTGGATTCTGGGTGCCATCCTCGGGCCGGCACTTCTCGCCAGTAACAGTCACGCAGTCTTTGTCATAGCGGGGGTTATTGACGGGGATCTTCCCGGAGGACTTCCCAAGGCAATCTTTCTCCAGGCCGGAGCACCAGTTGCGGACCTCTCCCAGTGGGGGGTCGGAAGTGCCAACAACGGAGGAGGAACAGATGGAGAGGAATTTACCTTCCCTGCAGGCTCTGCGAATGCCGGTGACTTCGTAATCGTGACTGGAAACAACACCTCCAGGGATTTCTTTGTGAATAACTTCACGGACAACTTCACGGTCTTCGTGAACGGCGCTGCCAACATCAACGGCGATGATGCAATCGAGCTTTTCAATAATGGCAGCGTTTTCGACACCTATGGTGACCCGAATGTCGATGGTAACGGGGAGAGTTGGGAATATGCTGATGGTTTTGCCTTGCGGACGGGTGGCGGTCCCGGAGCGTTCAACCAGGGAAATTACCAGTCCGTGAACCGTGGCTTTGACGGGTTGGATGAAGCTGGGCACGTGGCCCTGTTCGTGAGTGTGGCGGAGTTCACTGCAGTCCCTGAGCCCGGGGTGAGCGCTCTTTGTGCGCTGGGGGCGCTTGGACTACTGCGGCGGCGGAGGAAGTAGACCCGAAATTCGCTGATGGGTCGCCTGGGGTGCAGGGGATTCGGCTGATTTTCCGGCCTCAGGAAGGTCGTCGGGCGAAATGTCTCTCTCCGGTCGCTTTTGCCCGGCTGACTGAGCGTGATTGGAGCGGATTGCTGATCGATTGACAGGCAAAGGCTGGGGTGCTTGAGCGAGTCCTCTAAAGAGAGTAATTCCGGATGGTTGTCTTGTAAGATCCCCGGGATGCTGGCAGATTTTCCTGCATCGCAGGATTGCCCATGAGACAGTTGTTGTACGGATTGCTCCCGTCGCTGGCGTTGACAGCCATTGCGACTTTTTCGACCGGAATCGCCTTCAGCGCGGAAACCGATGCAGGTGACTCCCAACGCCCGGTCAGTTACTGGAATGACATCAGACCCCTGATGCAGGCGAGTTGTCAGGGGTGTCACCAGCCCGCCAAGGCGAAAGGGGAATATATTCTTACGGACGTAAAGCGTCTGATTGCCGGTGGCGAGAGTGACTCGGCAGCGGTGATTCCGGGACAGCCGGAGAAGAGTTTTTTCCTGGAGCAGATCACCCCGGACGAAAAGGGCAGGGTTGAGATGCCTCCGAGGGACAAGCCGCTCCATGAGACTGAGATCGCCCTCATCAAGCGTTGGATTGCGGAGGGAGCAGTTGATGATACCCCGGAAAATGCCTTCCAGAAATATGACATGAAAAATCCGCCGGTTTATGCCGTCCCTCCGGTGGTGGCCGCGATGGATTACTCGCCGGACGGTGCATTGCTTGCGGTGGCAGGGTTTCACGAGGTGCTGATACACAAGTCGGATGGGAGCGGGTTGGTCGCTCGTCTGGTTGGCCTCTCCGAGCGGGTGGAGAGCGTGGCCTTTTCTCCAGACGGGACGATGCTTGCGGTGACCGGGGGACTCCCGGGCCGAATGGGCGAAGTGCAGGTATGGGATGTCGCGAAGAAGGCCCTCAAGCTGTCGGTGCCGGTGACCTACGATACGGTGTATGGTGCAGCGTGGTCACCGGACAACAAGCTGATCTCCTTCGGGTGCACGGACAACACCGTGCGGGCGATCCGGGTTTCCGATGGGAAGCAGGTTCTCTTCATGGGTGGGCACAACGACTGGGTGCTCGACACGGCGTTCTCCCGGGACGGGAAGCAGGTTATCAGTGTCGGGCGCGACATGACGGCCAAGCACACCGAGGTGGTAACGGAGCGATTGATCGATAACCTGACGTCCATTACTCCGGGGGAATTGAAGGGTGGAATCGCTGCGGTTGCCGGTCATCCCGGGAAGGATGAAGTGCTGGTTGGGGGGTCGGATGGACAACCCCAGGTCTTCCGACTCAAGCGGCAGACCGCCCGTAAGATCGGGGACAATGCAAACGTGGTGCGTAAGTTCCCAAGAATCGAGGGACGCATCTGGGATCTTGGATTCAGCAGCGATGGCAAGAGGGCCGCGGCGGTCAGTAGTCTGAACGGCGACGGGACAGTAAATATTTACCACTCCGAGTACGACAGCGCGATTCCGGAAGACATCAAGAAGATCTTCAACAAGACCCCGAATGGCGGTGAGAAAAGAAAATTGGAAGAATACTGGGCCCGTGAGGTGAAGATTCTCCACAATATCAAGGTGCCGGGAACGGAGATGTTTGCCCTGGCGTTTTCGCCCGATGGGGCAACTCTCGCGGTCTCCGGGGCGGACGGGAAGGTTCGCCTGGTCGACGTGGAGAGCGGAAAGATCCGGGGGGAATTCATCCCAGTCAAGGTTGAGAGCGGTGTAGCGGCGGCGTCCCGCAGGGACGGTCAGAAAAAACCCCTCAACCGCAAGCGCGGTCAGGAAGCCGAGCTGAGCGAGCCCAAGATCCCGGCGAGCGAAATTGCTTCGCTTGCGATCGAACCTGCGGAGCTGGCCTTCAGCGGAGCGAACCAATATGCCCAGTTGCTAGTGACCGCGAGCTTGAAGGGAGGCGGAACCGCCGATGTCACCCGGCAGGCGGCAATCGAGCCGGGCGGGCTCCTCGAGGTGACCCCGCGGGGTCGGGTGCAGCCGCTGCGGGATGGGGAGGGAACGCTCCTGATTAGCCTGGGCACTCACAGGGCCGAGCTCAAGGTCTCGGTCAGTGATGTGGATAAACGCTATATTCCTGATTACGTGCGGGATGTGAAACCCGTAATCAGCCGGATGGGCTGCGATGCGGGAACGTGTCATGGCGCGAAGGATGGAAAGAACGGGTTCAAGCTCTCCCTGCGAGGGTACGACCCGATTTTTGATGTCCGCGCCTTCAGTGACGACATCGCGGCCCGGCGGGTCAATTATCCCTCGCCCGATGACAGCCTCATGCTGCTGAAGGCCACGGGAGCGGTGCCCCACGAGGGACAACAGGTGACTGAGCCTCATTCCGAGTATTACCAGATCATCCGGAACTGGATTGCCAATGGGGCAAAGCTCAAGGATCCAAAGCCCGTGGTGAAATCAATCGAGGTTTCGCCAAAGAACCCTGTGATCCAGAACGTAGGCGGCCAGCAGCAGATCAGGGTCATGGCTACCTATGCCGATGGGTCGAAGCGGGACGTTACCCGGGAATCTTTCCTGGAGAGTGCCAATCAGGATGTCGCGGTTCATGACGATTATGGACTGATGACCACCCTGCGACGGGGAGAAGCCCCGGTTCTCGCGCGTTACGAAGGGGCCTATGCGGCGACTACCCTCACCGTCATGGGAGACCGGAGCGGCTTTGAATGGAGGGAGCAGAAGGCGTGGGGACACATTGACCGACTGGTCGCGGAAAAGTGGAAGCGCATGAAGATTCTGCCCAGCGACTTGTGCAGCGACGAGGAGTTCATTCGGAGGGTCTATCTTGACCTGACCGGCGTGCCGCCCAAGCCACTCGAGCTGAAGCTCTTCCTTGCGGATCCGACCGATTCAAAAACCAAGCGGGAAGAGGTTATTGACGACCTGATCGGGTCTCCGGAGTTTGTGACGCACTGGGCAAACAAGTGGGCCGACATGCTCATGGTGAACAGCAAGTTTCTCGGGGGGGAGGGAGCCACGATTTACAGGGAGTGGATTCACAAGGAAGTCGAGGCGAACACTCCCTACGACGAGTTTGTCCGGAAGATCCTCACGGCGAGCGGATCTAACAAGGAGAACCCTCCGGCCTCTTATTTCAAGATCCACCGTTCCCCGGACCTGCTGATGGAGAACACGACCCACCTGTTCCTGGCAACCCGTTTCAATTGTAACAAGTGCCATGACCATCCGTTCGAGCGTTGGACGCAGGATCAGTACTATGAAATTGCGGCTTACTTTGCGCAGGTTAAACTGGAGCGCGATGGGAAGAATGCTCCGAAGCAGAACATCGGTGGCACGGCGGTGGAGGGGGCCAAACCCCTCTATGAGGTTGCCAAGGACCAGTCCGAAGGCGAAGTGACGCATGAGCGGACCGGCAAGGTCATGAAGCCGTCGTTCCCATACCTCGTGAAGTATGAAAACCCGGCGACTCCTGAAAAAGGCGTAACCCGGAGGGAACGCCTCGCCGCCTGGATGACCTCGGGTGACAATCGCTTTTTTGCGCGGAGTTACGCAAACAGGATCTGGGGCTATCTCCTGGGAACCGGAATCATCGAGCCCCTGGATGACATCCGTGCCGGTAATCCCCCTTCCAATCCCGAGCTTCTCGACTACCTGGGCAGGCAGTTCGTGGAGGGTGGGTTCGACGTCCGAAAGCTGATTGCGGAAGTCTGTAAGTCCCGCACCTATCAACTTTCGCTGGCTACCAATAAGTGGAACGAGGATGACGAGATCAATTTTTCCCATGCGCAGGCCAGGCGCTTGCCTGCCGAGGTCCTCTATGACGCGGTCTACGCAGTGACGGGGTCCGCTCCGAAGATCCAGGCCAAGAAAATTGATGCAAAGCAGGACACCAAGAGTGGTTTGCTCGCGACCCTGGGTCGCCCGACACGGGAAAGCGCATGCGAGTGCGACCGGAGTAACGATGTGCAGCTGAGCGGCGTGATGGCTCTGCTGAGTGGACCTGATATTGCCGAGGCGATTGCCGATCCCAAGAATGCAATCGCGAAGCTTGTCGCGGAACATGGGGAGGACGACAAGCTGATCACGGAGATCTACCTCCGGGTGCTGAACCGGGAGCCGCGTGCTTCCGAGATTCAGGCGGTCAAGTCCAGCTGGTCCCAGATCGAAAGCGACCACGAGGCGATGATGGCGGAGTTGGCGCAGCGAGAGAGGGAATGGGAACCCACTCGACTGGATCGGGAAGCGAAAAGGCAGGCTGCCATCGACAAGGCCCGGAAGGCAATCGCGGACTATCAGGCTCAGCATGACGCCGAGCGCAAGCGTCTGGAGAATGAGCGGACCAAGAAGATTGCGGATGCGCGGAAAGCGGTTACCGACTACGAGGCGAGCCTGCCGGGGAAGGTGGAGGAGTATTCAGCCCGGACAAGATCCGGCGAGATTCCCACTCGATGGCACCTCGTGACGCCCGCCACGGCATCAGCTTCTGACAAGTCTAAGGTGGAGATCCTGCCGGATGGCTCGGTGAAGGGAAGCGGAGGTGAGCGGGCGCTGGACTACCTCATTACGGCGGAAACGAGGTTGACCAATATCACCGGGCTCATGATCGAAGCGGTGCCGGATCTCTCCTTCAACGGAGGTCCGGGGCTGAGCAAGGATGGAAATTTCGTGATTACCGAGTTGCAGGCCCGCTGGAAATCGAAAAGCGAGGGCGCCGAGGAGAAGGGAATCGCATTTGCGGACGCGAAGGCCACCTTTACCCAGAAGGATTTCGACGTGAAACGAACGTTTGATGGGAATCTTGATGGCGGCAAGCGGGGATGGGCCGTTCATGGAGCAAATCACCAGCTTCCCCAGCGCGCGGTCTACAAGTTCAAGGAAGGCATGGCTGGTGACGAGGAGAAGGGGGCCATTCTCACGGTGGGCGTACTCTGCCGTTTCAAGAGTCACCCGATAGGGCGTTACCGTATCTATGTAACCAGCGATGCAGATCCTCTGCACTTTGGGATTCCCGGACATGTGGCGGAGGCCTTGGGCAAGGAGCCCGGTGAGCGGAGCGCGGAGCAGGCAAAGGCCCTGCTCGCGTGGGTAGGTGAAAATGATGCGGACTACCAGAACCGGAGATGGGTGGCGAAAGGGCCTTTCCCGGGTATTCCGGCCGACAAGAAGATGGAGGAGCTGCAAAAAGCGTTAAAATATGCAGAAGTTCCAATTGAGGTGGATCAGAGGCTCATTCGCTACCGTAAGGACGTGGAAATGAGTGCAGGCCAGGCCAAGGATCTCCGGATGACAGCGGCTCAGGATCTAACTTGGGCATTGATCAACAACCCTGCTTTCCTGTTTAATCATTGAACCTGAACGGATGGTAACCGGATAGGAAGCCACCCAAACGACTACGACAGGCTCTGCGCCTGTCCTGCAAACACAGCTACTATTATGTTCCGAATCAAAGGTGCGAAAGGGCGCGATCTCTGTGACGCCCATCTTGGCCATACTCGTCGTGACTTCCTCCGGGTGGGGGGAGCAGGAATGATGGGGATGACTCTTAACAACGTGCTGGCGGCCCAGGACCAGTCCGCCGGAAGCCCCCATGCGGGCAAGGACGGATGGGGCAAGGCCAAGAGTGTGATCCTGGTCTATCTTCAGGGCGGACCGAGTCACCTTGACCTCTGGGATCCAAAGGAGAATGTGCCCGATAAGATTCGTTCGGCGTTCAAGACGATCCCAACCAAGATTCCGGGAATTCATTTCACCGAGATCCTGCCCAAGCTGGCGAAAGTGAACGATAAGTTCACGACCGTCCGGTCTATGAGTTACACCCCGAACGGACTCTTCAACCATACGGCTGCGATCTACCAGATCATGACGGGCTATACGACCGACAAGGTGAGCCCCTCCGGGCAGCTGGAACCGCCATCGCCGAAGGATTTCCCAAATTTCGGATCCAATATCGTCCGGATCAAGCCGACTGACGAACCGATGCTGCCCTTCGTGATGCTGCCTCGTCCCCTCCAGGAGAGCAATGTGGTTGGGAAGGGGGGAACGGCAGGTTTTCTGGGAAAGGCCTACGACCCCTACTATCTTTACCCGCCCGGAGATGACATGAAGATGAACAAGATGGACGGCATCAAGGTGGATGACCTGCAGCTTCGTCCGGAAGTGTTTTCGACCCGTCTCCGCCGTCGTGCCAAGCTGCGTCAGGCTATTGAGGATCAGATGCCGGCCATCGAGAAGGCGGTCGAGAAATACAATCTGGACAACTATTACGACCAGGCCCTGAACCTGATCGTTTCGGGCAAGGCCCGGGAGGCCTTTGACCTCGAGATGGAGAGCGACACCCTGCGCGACCGATATGGCCGCAATACATTCGGGCAGAGCTGCCTCCTTGCCCGCCGACTGGTGGAGGCAGGGACCCGGGTGGTGGAGGTGGTCTGGCCCAAGGTGGCAAACTCGGACAACCACTCGTGGGATCATCACAAGGATCTTACCAAGCGCATGAAGAGCCAGTCTGGCCCCATGCTGGATGGGGGACTCGCGACCCTGTTCGAGGATCTCGACGAGCGGGGCATGCTGGACGAAACGCTTGTTGTGGCGATCGGAGAGTTCGGCCGGGCTCCAGAGAAGGGAGTGAGCACATCCGGTAATGGGAACAGCGCCGATGGTCGTGACCACTGGCCGTATTGTTACACATCCGTAATCGGTGGAGCAGGAATCAAGCGGGGCTACGTGCACGGCAAGTCTGACAAGACGGGCTCGGCTCCTCTGGAGTCTCCGGTGCACCCCAGCGAGATCCTGGCCTCCATCTATCACAGTGTGGGGATTGAGCCTGAGACGATCGTCTACAATCATCTCAATCAGCCTCGCGAACTGGTCAAGGCTCAGGCCGTGGAGAAGCTTTTTGCGTAGAACGCTCGAGAAGCGGAACTGCAATCCAGAGACCCGGGGCCATGGCTCCGGGTTTTTTTCGACCAGTGCCGCTGGGAGGGCGCCAGGAGGGTGCTAAGCCTGACCTTGGGTCTGGGAGGGGAGAGCGGCGGCGGCTTGTTCGAAAGCCGCTGCGATGGGAGATTGAGAACCATCAAGGAGAGCGACCGGTTGTCCCTCGTCACAACGCTGCCGGGTATCCGGGTCGAGTGGGATCTGAGCAAGGAGCGGGACTTTCATGCGCTCAGCTTCCTGCCTGCCCCCGCCGTCGCCGAAGAGGTGATACTTGATGCCATGATTGCACTCGAACCAGGACATGTTTTCAATAAGTCCGAGGATTCGGACGTTCACTTTCGCGAACATGCTGATCGCCTTACGGGCGTCGATGAGGGCGACCTCCTGAGGAGTGGTGACCACCACGGCGCCGTCGAGGGCGATGGTCTGAACGATGGTCAGTTGGATGTCGCCTGTGCCGGGAGGCAGGTCGAGGACGAGGACGTCGAGTTGCCCCCACGACACGTGCTGCAGGAACTGCTGGGTATAGCGGGTCGCAAGGGGCCCTCGGACAATGACTGGTGAACTGTCTCCGAGGAGAAAGCCCATCGACATCAGTTTGATTCCGTGGGCCTCGATGGGAATGATGCGCTCCTGTTCGTCCGCCATGGGCTGCTTGTCAGCCACGCCGAACATGAGGGCAATGGATGGGCCGTAGAGATCGCAATCGCACAGGCCAACCCGGAGCCCCTGCTTTGAAAGCGCAATCGCAAGATTGGAGGCCACGGTGGATTTGCCAACCCCTCCCTTGCCGGAAGCCACTGCAATCACCCGTTTCACCCCGGGAATGGACTGCTTCCCCTCGACACCCCCGGGGGTGTTGGCGGCTCCGGGAGGGTCCTGGATGTCGATGCCGATTTGGACGTTCCCGGCTCCACCCGCCATTTCGTCAAGGGCGTCATGGCAGTCCTTGAAGATGCGCTCGGGCGTCTTGGGATCCCGGGTCTGTATCTGGATGCTGACAATAGCCACTCCGTTCTCGATCGAGATTGATTTGACTAGTCCAAAGGAGACAATATCCCGGGAGAACCCGGGATACTTGACGGCAGAGAGGGCGTTGCGAATGGCGTCTTCGGTCATGGGACTGGCTCATCATTACTTGCCGCTGGCGGGCCGGATGTCAAATGCGACCCGTTGGTAGCGGGTTCTGGCAATCCGGATGGGGCCACCGAGTCAAGGAGAGGCCTGTCCGTGGAGCGGCCCCGTTTGTTTTGGGAACAGCTTTCCAGAGGCCTGCAGGTCAAAAGCTTTTCCGCAGGTGGGAGGGAAGGATACCGAGTTGCTCGCGATACTTGGCGACGGTCCGACGGGCGACCTTGACCCCCTGGGCCGCCAGTTTTTTCTGGATGGCGGCGTCCGAGAGGGGTTTCTGCCGGTCTTCGCTGCCTACGATGTTCTGGATGGCTTCCCGCACGCCTTCATTGGAAACGGACTTGCCTTCCCTGGTCGTGTAGCCGGTTGCGAAGAAACGCCGTAGTTGCATGACACCGTGGGGAGTGCGGGCATACTTTCCGGCCACCGCCCGCGAGACTGTGGTGGGATGCACCTCGATGGCCTCTGCTATTTCGTTCATCGTAAGCGGTCTGAGGTTGCGCGAGCCGTGGGTAAGGAACTCCGTCTGACGCCGGATGATCTCCTCGGAGATGGCGAGAATGGTGGCCTGTCGCTGGTCCAAGGCCTTAATCAGGGTGCGGCCCTCTCTCAGTTGGTTGCGGAGATAAGTGCGGAGTTTGCGGTCCGGGCTGGTGGCGACGAGGTCCTTGTAGGTATCACTCAGGCGGAGGCGGGGGAGATACTCGTTGGTCAGAATGGCGGTCCATTCCCCCTCGTCGTTTTTCTCGAAGGAAACGTCGGGAATGATGTAGGGATTGCTGGAAGGATCAAAGGACGCCCCCGGGGAGGGGTCAAGCTGCGCAATGTGTGCGGCAGCATCAGCAATTTCTTCCACGCTCACGTGCAGGGTGCGGGCTATCTGGGGGTAGTGCTTGCGTGCCAGTTCCTCGAGGTGGTTTTCTACGATACGAAACTCGAGGGAGTCGAGGCGTCCGGAGCGGTGTAACTGAACGAGGAGGGACTCCTGGAGGTTGTCAACTGCGATCCCGGGAGGGTCGAACCCCTGCAAGAGGCTCTTGCCCTTTTCCAGGTCATCGACCGGAATGCCGAGACGCTGGCCAATTTCAGTGAGTGAGAGATCGAAGTATCCTCGTTCGTCCATATTGCCGATCAGGGCGATTGCAGCTTCTCGGACGCTGTCTACAGGAACGGAGAGGTTGAGCTGTTGGAGCAGGTGTTGCTGGAGGGTCTCCGGAGCGACGATGGAATTGTAGAGGTGCTCTCTGCGTTCCTCCTCGGCGGCACTGGAGCCATTGGTCCGCCGCTCCATGATTGCGAGTTCCCGGATGTCGTCATCCGGTTGATCGATGAGTTCCTCGGGATCGGGCTGCTCCTGTTCCATTTCGTCCAGGGAAACGGACGTGAGCTCGTGCTCGAGGACTGGGTTAATATCCAGTGATTGCTGTAGGAGTTGCTGCAGCTCCAAGGTGTTGGCCTGCAGAATCTCCAAGCTCTGGCGCATCTGCGGCGCCAAGGCTTGGTTCTGGGAGAGCGTCTGGTGGAGGGACGGGCCAGGCATGGTTTATGCTACAAGAGCAACGTGGCACGACTTTCCGGAGATGCTAGCTTTTTGAAGCAGTATTTGTGCCATTAAGTAATAATTTATTCACATGTTATTAAAAAGTCCCGTGTTCAAAGGGTTTTGCGGTTCCATCCGGATCGAATATTTTGCAGGCAATTCTAGGTGTCGGATCGCGTGAGCGGTCTGCTTTGTTACAGCAGGGAGACTCTTGTCGTGCATGTTTTGCCGGGTTCTCCCGGTAATCCTCCTTCAGGGTGGCTGGGGCTGCGGTCCTGCCAGAACGGAGCGGGCATGGTTTTCAGGGTCTCTACTTTCTCTGAGACGAGGAGGGCAGGATCAGCCCACTGTGGATTGGACGGGAGTGTGATCGGAAGCGCCGATGCCCTGCTCCCGTCTCGAAGCAGGTCAGGGTCTGGGCAATCAGCGATACCTACATTCCAAACTATAGGGCTTGTGTTTCCAACGATTCTGCTTACCTCGGCCCCGTCATGCTTGGTGCTGAGACTATCGATTTTCCTGATTTTGAGTTTGGTGGCTTAATTTTTGACCTGGACGGGACGTTGGTTGATTCCATGCCCGCCCACTTCAATTCCTGGCGCTTGGCCCTGGCTCAGTTTGGATCGCCGGGAATCCTGGGGGAGGATGTCTTTTATGCGATGGGTGGTCGCCCCACCCATGACATTGTGGCAGACCTCAATGGAGAGCATGGGTTGAAACTTGATCCAGACGCAGTTCGTTTTGCCAAACGGGAATACTATCTTGGGGATCTCGAAAGTGTCGCACTCAACGAACAGGTGGCCAATTTTCTCAAGGCTCAGGCTGGTAAGGCTCCCATTGCCGTTGCAACTGGAGCCTCCCGTATTGGTGCGGAACGAACCCTGCAGGCCGTTGGGCTTAGTGACTTGATTGATGAGGTGGTCACTTCCGATGACGTCATCCGCCGAAAACCTGCTCCGGATATCTACCTTGAAGCCGCATCGCGCATCGGGGTGGAGCCCGAACGCTGTGTTGCGTTTGAAGATGCGTCGGCCGGAATCCTGTCTGCGCAATCTGCGGGCATGCACGTGGTCACGGTGCCCGCTCCGGTCCGGGTAGTGGGCTAGCCAGCTTGGACGGACACAAAATTTATTGAAGCTCCGGTGTAGAATAGCGCTTGCCAATAGTGGGCACCGTCTGTTGAATCTCCCATGGCGGATTTGAGTCTGGGACTGTCTTTTGACGACGTGCTTCTTGTGCCCAGGAAGAGCGAGGTTTTGCCGACCGAAGCACGGTTGGATACAGCACTCACCAAGAGCATTTCCCTCAAGATTCCGGTGGTGTCGGCAGCCATGGACACCGTTTCGGAATCAGACCTTGCCATTGCCCTGGCGCGTGAAGGAGGGCTGAGCGTGATTCACCGGGCGTGCTCGGTGGAGCAGGAGGCGGCGATGGTGTCGAGGGTGAAGCGTTCGGAAAGCGCGGTGATCCAGCGTCCCATGACGGTCACGAGGGATACGACTATCGCGGCCCTCAAGCAGATCATGCTTGAGGAGGGTTTCTCGGGCTTTCCGGTGGTGGACGAGGGAGATGTGCTGGTCGGAATGGTGACAGGGCGGGACATTCGCCACTTTGCTGAAGATGATGCAACAGTGGGGGATGTGATGACCTGTGGCGGGAAACTTGTGACCGGCGATCCGGACGCTACGCCGGAGGATGCCCGTCGGATTCTTTATGAGCACCGGATCGAGAAGCTGCCCCTTGTGGATTCGAGCGGGCGTCTGGTGGGTTTGATCACCGGAGGGGACATCGAGAAGCAGGTGACGTTCGTTGATGCGGCGAAGGACCCCAATGGGCAACTCCGGTGTGGTGCCGCGATCGGGGTGGGTCCGGAATGGAAGGAGCGTGCAGAGGCTGTGATTGAGGCAGGAGCTGATGCTCTTTTTATTGACGCTGCGACTGGGCACACTTCGCGCGTCCTGAGAGTGGTAGAGGAATTGGCAGCTCTTTCTGACCGGCCTGTGGTGGCCGGAAATGTCGTTACGGAGCAGGGTGCCCGAGATCTGGTTTCGGCAGGAGCCCGGGCCGTCAAGGTGGGAGTGGGCCCCGGATCGATTTGCACGACGCGGGTGATCGCAGGGGTGGGAATGCCCCAGTTCACCGCCATCCAGAATGTGGCTCCCTGGTGCCGGGAGAACGGAGTGTGTGTGATCGCTGATGGAGGCATTCGCTACTCGGGCGATATCGTCAAGGCGCTGGCGGCCGGCGCGGATATCGTGATGCTCGGTTCCTTGCTGGCAGGAACTCGGGAGAGTCCGGGACAGACGGTTCATTTTCAGGGACGGCGCTTCAAGACCTACAGGGGTATGGGCTCCCCCGGTGCGATGATGAAGGGGGCCGGGGACCGCTACGGGCAGGGCGCCAGCGGAAAGCTGGTGGCAGAGGGTGTGGAGGGTCGGGTTCCCTACAAGGGGCCCCTTGCGGATGTCGTTTTCCAGTTGATGGGCGGTTTGCGGTCCGGGATGGGCTATGTGGGAGCGGATTGCCTCGAGGCGTTACGGACTCAAAGTGACTTTGTTCGGATCACTCCGGGCGGGCTTCGGGAGAGTCATACTCACGATATCGTGATTACGCAGGAACCTACGAACTACCAGCCGATTTCAAGTTAGGATGGAAGAGGGCAGACACGTCGCAGTAGTTGATTTCGGATCGCAATACACGCAACTCATCGTGAGGAGAGTGCGGGAGCTTGGCTTCTTTGCGAAATTGTACGCCCTTGAAGAGTTTGGGAGGCTGGGTGCTCCCGGCGCGATCATCCTCTCCGGAGGGCCCAAGAGCACCAGTGAACCGGACGCGCCTGACCTGGATTTCGAGTGCCTGCAGGGTTATGGCGTTCCGGTCCTGGGCATTTGTTATGGGATGCAGCTCCTGAATATCAAGTTCGGGGGGAGTGTGGAGGCAAGCGACCGGAGGGAATACGGACCAGCCGCGTTGAAGCCGGAAAAGCCAGAAGGGCTGTTCGCGGGAATTTCTCCTGAGTCGCAGGTGTGGATGAGTCACTCGGACACCGTCCATGACCTGGATGGCCGGTGCAGCGTGGTGGCCCGCAACCAGCTCGGGACTCCGGTGGCCCTGCAATGGGGGGCGAACTGTTTTGGGATACAGTTTCATCCCGAGGTGACACACAGCCATGAAGGGTTGTCCATTCTGCGCAATTTCCTGGGCTACGCTGATTCCCTGCAGGAATTCCGGATCGACGACTTTAAGAGGCAGTTACTGGAAGAGATTCGTGACCGGGTTGGGGATAAGCAGGTGGTGTGCGGGGTGAGCGGGGGTGTGGACAGCACGGTGCTGGCGGTTCTCTTGAAGGAGGCAGGAATCAGGATGCGGGCCATATTCGTGGATCATGGCCTTCTGCGGAAGGAGGAGGGTGAGGAAGTGCGGAGGAACTTCCACAGGATGGGGGTGGAGATTGAGACGGTGGAGGCCAAGGAGCGCTTCCTGGGGGAATTGGCAGGAGTTGATGACCCGGAAAAGAAACGGGAGATCATCGGGAATCTCTTCATCGAGGTCTTCTGGGACTCGGTCGGTGATGCCGAAATGCTGGCGCAGGGGACACTCTATCCTGATGTGATTGAGAGTGCTTCAAACGAGAAGACGAAGGCTTCGAAGATCAAGACCCATCACAACCGTGTGGACAAGATCCTGGAATTGCAGGCCGAGGGAAAGGTTCTCGAGCCGCTGGCCGAGTTGTTCAAGGACGAGGTGCGTGAGTTGGGAATGTCCCTGGGTATTGATGATGATATCGTACAACGGCATCCATTCCCCGGGCCGGGGCTGGCTGTGCGTTGTCCCGGTGAGATTACCGAGGACAGATTGCGGATTATTCGCGAAAGCGATGCGGTATTCATTTCGAAGCTCAGGGAGCATGGCTGGTATGACAAGGTATGGCAGGCTTATGCTGCACTGGTTCCGGTGAGAACGGTCGGAGTCAAGGGAGATGAGCGCAGTTACGAGTTTGCGGTCAGCCTCCGGGCGGTGGTGAGCGAGGATGCGATGACCGCGGACTGGGTGGAGCTGCCCTATCTGATTCTGCGCGAGACGAGCCACCGGATCCTCAATGAGGTGCCGGGAGTGAACCGTGTCCTTTATGACGTTTCCACGAAGCCACCTGCCAGTATCGAGTGGGAGTAAAAGAGGGTATTCCTGCGGTGCAAGTGACAGGAGCGACGGCGCTTCCTTGCGGGTGAGGGGTCTAGGCCTGCTCCGGCGTGCTGGCCTGGGAGACCATTTTCACGGGAATGGGGCCGAGTGCCTTGCCGGCCGCGAGTGTCATGTGGGGAAAGGGGATCTCGATCTCCTCGAGATCGAAGCGTTCTTTCAATTCACGTGGCAGACTATTGCGCAGCGTTCCGTAGTCTTCCTGCAGGCACCAGGCGCCGAGCATGAAGTTAAGGGAGGAATCCCCGAATCCGGTAAAGATGATCAGAGGTTCCGGTTCATCAAGGCACTGCACGTTTTTCTCCGCGATATCTCGAAGAACGCCGAGGACATGGCCGATGTTTTCATCATAGGCGACTCCGATATCGAGATTGTAGCGCCGGATGGGATGCCGCGTAACGTTGACGACTTTGGTTTTGACCAAGGTTTCGTTAGGGATACGCACGGAGCGATTATCGAACGTGCGCAGGGTGAGGGAAAGAAGGCCGATGGTGTCGACAGTCCCGCTGGTCCCATCGACCTCAATAATGTCACCGAGTTCGAAGGGGCGTTCCCCAATAAGGAAGAACCCGCTGATGATGTTTGAGAGCGAGGTCTGGGCCGCGAAGCCAATCGCGATTCCCGCAACCCCGGCGGCTCCGAGGATGGCCCCGAGATTGAGGCCGATCTGATTGAGGGCGAGGATGCAGACGAATGCGAATCCAAGATAGCGGATGAGCTTCTTGAGAACCATCACTCCCTGAGACCCGAGCCTTGGCGCGAAGAGTCGCAGAGCGGCCTTGTTCAAGAGGGTGATGACAATGAAACCTCCCAGTAGAATTGCAGCAGCCCCTGCGGCTTTCCATAAAGCCTCGGACCTGAGGAAGTTGTCGAGCCAGTCGGGCACGGCGGCGAGGGGTAAGGTGTTCACGGAAGAGCTCAGTTGATAACGTCGATGACGGATGCGAATGCCCGTCGGAGGGTGGAGCGCCGGGTTTTCCCGGCCCGGGCCTGAGCGATTTCCACTGCTTCGGTGGCGGCCCCGAGTGGCTTTGGGGAATAGGTGATGTCATTACCCTCTTCTTCATCCTCGGTGATGCGGATCCGGCAGGCGTTCGACCAGAGGCGTTCCCCGTGGAGGAATATGGAGAAGTGTCCAAGGTCGAGAAAGAGGCGCTCAAAAGCGAAGGACTCCTCCCCCTCGTTGACAAGGTCAACGGCGACGATGATGTCGTGTTCCAGCCAGTCGCTGGAATCGAAATGCCGGCGGGCGCGGGTTCGAAGGGAGTAGCAGGGCTCTCCTTCACTACGGTCGCCGTGCCAGGTCTTGCTCAGATTGTCCGTTGCAACGCTCGTGAGGGTTTGCATTTTCCCGCTGCACTGCCCGCGCACCGCGATGCTGGCTGGAATCCCGAGGTAGAAAAGAGCATGGCCTTTCGGGGCAATGGTGAGGGTGGTGTTGGGCTTGGCGACGATTGGCTTGTCGGGGAAGGCGGGGAGAAGGTGTACGAGCTTGTCGTCATCGTCGCAATCCCAGCGCTCCCATTCGATACTGCGAGGAAGATCTGCCAGGTCGCCGGTGGACGGCAGTTCGGGGCATTCCACGTGGTCGACAGTGCCTACCCTCCATTCGTCATAACGTCGGAGCAGGATCAGATTGAGGGGGCCAATCTTGGTGCGAAACCACCGTTCTTGTGCGAGTTCGCGGGGCTCCCAGGAAATATTTTCCGGCACAGCGCCACGATGGGAGTAGGGTAGCCTGTGTCAAGAGTGGGCCGGCATGGTCTTGGCAAAGACTGGGAATAACCGGGGGTAGCGCACCATGGGAATAATTGTGAATAATAAACGGGGAAGCGAAAGAATCTCCCGAGTGTCCATGATTGTGGTGTGCGGGGCAGGCTTAGCGTTGACGCCGTGGGGAGCTGGCACTAGGTGGTGATCAGACTGATGAACCTGACAAGAACTGCATATGGAACCTGGAGCGGGGGGCGCTTCATGCATTTTGGAGAGATGCTGGAGGAGGATCGCTATCTGAACTGCATCCGGCTGGCTTATGAAAGTGGGGTGCGGACCTTTGTTTCCGCTGACGTCTACGGTCAGGGCAAGGCTGATGCCGCGCTGGCGGAGGCCCTCTCAGAGTATCCTCGGGAAACCTACTGCCTGGTAGGAACGATCGGGCACGACTTTTATGAAGGGTCGCGGGCTGGAGCCGGCGGTTACCCGCGCTTCACCGATCCCGGTCTACGCAGCCCTGCTGAGTATCGCAGCTTTCTGCGGATGGCGTGCGAGAGGTCCCTTGCCAATTGCCGGACAGACCATTTTGACCTGCTTCTCCTGCACAATCCGGATGAGCGGGGCTATACCGAAGAGAATGTGTGGAAGGGGATGTCCGCGCTCAAGGAGGAGGGGATGGCAACCCGGCTGGGAGTGGCGCCCGGGCCCGCGAACGGCTTCACTCTTGATCTGATCCATTGTTTTGAGCGGTACGGAGAATTGATCGACTGGGCCATGATTATCCTCAATCCCCTTGAGCCGTGGCCCGGCCAGTGCGTCTTGCCGGCGGCGGCCAAGAACGGCGTGGATATCCTTACAAGGGTGGTCGATTACGGGGGGCTCTTCCACGGGGACATGAGACGTGGGCATGAGTTCAAACCGGGCGACCACCGGGCCTACAGGCCGGACGGATGGGTGGACTGGGGTCATGACCGGATTGAGAAGATGAGGTCGGTCATTGATGCTCACGGCCTTTCCCTGCTTCATTTTGCCAGCCTCTGGAATCTCTCGCAGATACCGGTCAAGAGTGTGGTGCCAACCTTCATTCAGGAGGCTGGTGAGGATGCACGGCCGATTGAAGAGAAGATCCGCGAATTCGGCGAGCTACCCGAGGTGGTGCTGAATACGGAAGAGGTCGAAGCCGTACGAGCCGCTGGCGACAACACCGGGTGCATGGCTCTTAAGGGAGCAAGTAATCGGCATGAGCGGAGTGAGCGGCCGGATGAATGGCCGATGAGATCGGAGCTGTTGGAGCTTGCCGAGCGCCATGGACTGGGGGCAGAGTGGTAGCGACCATTGAGATAGTGATGGGCGATCAAATCCTGAAGTCATGAAGTGTCCCCGTTGTGTTCAGCGGGTCCACCGCATGGCGAGGCAATGCCCCCACTGTGGGTTCGGGATTGGTGACGTTGACAAGGTGTTCGGCGAGCAGGATGTCAGGGTGGGTAGCCTGACCGATGCCGCAGGAGTGCTGCGCAAGAGCGAACGGGCGGCGGTTCGCAGGATGTTGCGTAGATTTCAGGTTCGTTTCCCCCGGCTTTTCTTCGCCATCTATTTTGGGACCTTCAAGGAGTTGCCCGGTCCCCGGCAGTTTGGGTTCTGGCTTCTGAACCGGGGTGCTTTTGATGACGTTGATGTTTCCCGTCCCAACGAAGGAGGCGTCATCCTCTGCGTTGATGTGGGAGGCAAGTCGGCGGGCATCACTTATGGTTATGCACTGCAACCCTTTCTCGACGAGGAGTCTACATTCAGGGCGCTTTCGGCAGCCCATCCTTATCTGCTACAGGGGCAGTGGCCGAAGGCTAGCGAGGTTGTTGTTGGCAAGATCAGCAGAACCCTGATGAAGCAGTCTCGTCGCGCCCGACGCAATCCGGCGAAATTTGACCTGAGAGAGTCGGAACCGGAGGGAGCGAATGACGTACTGGAGCGGATCCGGGCCCGGCATCGGGATAGCCAGAGCAGTACGCAGATATGAGGGGGGGGCTTTTGCTGTTAATTGCTAGCGTCGCTTTGCTGCCGACAGGCGCGCGAGCCCAGGCGATCCCGGCGTCCGGTCCGGTGCAGCCTGCATTGCCGGGCGAGAGGAATGTCGAGACTCAGGGCGGTCCGAGGGAGACCGAAGGAGCGCCGGGAGACAGTTCGTCAACCGCGGAGAAGCCTGCCGGGCCTCAGTTGCCGGATCTGCCGGTATGGAGTCCAAGTGACTTTGAAAAGATTAGGAAGGGGGAGCTTGTGGCCGGACAAGATTTTTTCGCCCCGACTCCTGTTGATCCGAATGCCAAGATAGAGCCGCTACCCCTCCCAAAGATACCGGAACCGCCGGTTGTCGTTCCGGTCCCGGAGGTTGACGAAACAGTGATTCCGACCGAGTACCTCACTGAGTATTTCCGAGAGGTGGAACAGACGCCTGAGGGCGCCCCGATCTTTCTGAACGATCCCCAGGAATTGCTGTCCCAGCAGGAATTCAGGGATCGTGAGAGCTTTCTCCGCTACCACTCGAGTGATTCGGACATAAACATGTTCGTTTATCTGTTTGATGAACGTCAGGAACTCCCCGGGGGAACGAATGTGGCTACGGTATACAGGGATCTGTTTTCCCAGCGTGGCTCGGCTGCAGTCGTATTCTATTACCTGGGAGCCCCTGAGAGATCCCAGGTTCATCTGAGCTCGGATATCCAGGCGGTGATCTCGCAGGATGAACAGAACCGGGCCCTGCGGGCTGCGATTCAGGAAGGCTTTGAGAAGAGCGATGCTGCTTATCAGTTGGACAACTTCCTGGTGGAGTTCTCGATACGGCTTTACTGGATCGAAAGGGAGTTGAAAACGGCTGCGGCGTCGACGATTGCGGGCCTGGCACAGGAGGATGCTTCCCGCGGTGCGGTAGAGGTGACGGTGTCGGCACCGGATGGTGCCCCCTGGCGCATCGGGCCCATTCTCCAGCTTACGCTCCTAGTTGTGCTGTTCGGAGGTTCCACATTGCTTGGGTGGCTCCTCCTTGAACGGCGCAGATACAGGTTTCCCGAGGTGGAGTGCGGGCCGCTGCTTGGTGCCCCGCATGCCGCGGGAGTTGGTGCGGTGATTTCATTCAGTGACTCCAACCTTCCTCCCTCCAGACAGAGAGATCAGGCTCCGGACTATCTCCAGAGGATGTAGGTGCGCAATTCCGGGAAAATGTTGAAGATGGATGCTCGGGAAGCGTGTGGATGGTGAGGATTTCCTGATTTTTAGTGGTTATGCATGCAGGGGATTGACCTTGCCAACTGTGCCCACATCGTGACCTTATGGAGTCTCCCCCTTGGGGGGGGAAGACAGCCCAATTGGCGTTGGCTACAGGTTAGGGGGTTTCCTGGGCCAGTTTCACGCCGTTGGGTTGTCTTTTTTTGCGGGTTGGGCGTTGAAGATGAGGGGCTCGGGACGTAACGTGGACAGGTAAGGATGATCAGGACTTTCCCCCATACTGGACACCTGCTTGGTGGAATGGCGGCCCTGTGGGGGCTGACGTTTGCATGGATCCCTGCCTTTGGCGCTGATGAGGAACAGGATGAAAGTCCTTATTTCAACAGGAAGGAGGTTCCGGAGGGCATTCGGGATCTCAAGAAGATCCAGGAGGCCCTTCAGGAAAATCTACCGCGGTCACGCTCAGCCACGGTCTCCATCGACCTCGGAGGAGGTTCCGGGAGCGGTGTGATTGTCAGTGAGGAGGGCCTGGTCCTGACCGCTGCACATGTCAGTGGAGGTGTGGGGAAGAAAATGACGGTCATCATGGAGGATGGGACAAGGCACGCGGCGACCTCCCTCGGGTTGGTGGCAAGCACGGATGCAGCCATGCTCAGGATCGACGAGGAGGGAAGCTATCCTTACGTGGAGGTTGACAAGAAGGACACCGCTGGGCTCGGGGACTGGGTGTATGCTCTGGGTCATTCCGGGGGATTCGACAAGGAGCGGGGTGTCGGTGTGCGGATTGGGCGGCTCGTGCGGATGGCGGATCAGACGATCAACTCGGACTGCAACCTGATCGGTGGCGATTCCGGTGGGCCGCTCTTCGACATGAAGGGGCGACTTATTGGAATTCACAGCAGGGTCGGGCAGACGCTCGAGCAGAACATGCACGTGCCCATCAGGGAGTTTATGACCCACTGGGAGGGGATGATCGAGAATGAGTTCATAGGTGAAGGGCCCTTTGCCCAGAAGGGCGGTGTTGCATTCATGGGAGTGGGGACGGAGCTCCGGGAGGAGGGAGGTTTGCTCGTGAAAGTGGTCGGGGAAATGAGCCCAGCAGAGAAAGCCGGGATCAAGGTGGGAGACGTCATCCTGGAAATGGATGGGGAAAAGGTGGAGGCGAAGGACGCATTCTCTGCTGCCATCAAGGACTACAAGGTGGGTGACAAGGTGAAGCTCAGGATTTTGCGTGATGATGAAGAAATTGAAGTTGAAGTTGAGCTTGGAGAGAAAAAGTAGGGCGCTGTTGGTGGCGTTGCTGGGCCTCGGGGTGAGTTCCGTCGCTGCACAGCAGCAGTATGGCCAGCTGGAAGGGGAGCGGAGACTCAACGGCAAGGAAACTTGGAAGGCGTTTGAGCCCGTCCGGGAGGTTCTTCAGGAGAGCAGTGCCGTGATTTATGATGGATGGAAGTCCATCGCCTACGGGGTGGTTGTGAGTTCCGATGGTTATCTGGTGACCAAGGCCAGTGAAATTGCTGAGGTGAAGGAGCTCAACGTCCGGATTAACCGGAGGCACTTCAAGGCCGTCGAAGTGGTGTCCACCACTGTCGAGTGGGACGTAGCCCTTCTGAAGGTGGATGCAGAAGGGTTGCCGTTGATCGAGTGGGAGGAGGTGGAGCCGGCTCACGGGACATGGGTGGTAAGCAATGGGTCCACGACGCAGAGAAGTCGGCGCCTGCGGGTTGGAATAGTTAGCGCGAATGCACGGCAGGTAGGCGGGGGGCGGTCTCCGGTCGTTCTGGGGGTGAGTCTCAAGACAGACGAGGAAAGCGAGTCTCTCTCGATAGGAAAAGTGCACGAGGACTCGGGTGCGGATGATGCGGGTCTGAAGACGGGTGATATCATCGTCGAGGCGGACGGGAACCCGGTAAAGGAGATGGAGGATCTTCAGAAGGTCCTTGGCGCAAAGCAGCCCGGCGACCAGGTCAAGTTGAAGGTCCGTCGAGGGGAGGAAGAACGGGAATACGATGTTGAGCTCCGGAAGCGTGAGAGTGTGTTCGAGGAGGAAAAGACGCGTAACGACGCCATGAGTGGACGCTACTCGAGGCGGAGAAGTAATTTCCCCCGGGTGGTTCAGACCGATTTGCCGCTCTCCGTGCGTAGTTGTGGAGGACCACTGCTTACACTCGATGGCAAGTGCGTAGGTATGAATATTGCGCGGGCCAATCGGTGTGAAACCTACTCCATCCCGAGCAGGGAACTGCTGGGACTCATCAGGGAGCTCATGCGTTCGGTCGGCGATGGTGTGGAGAAAGACGAGTCCCCTGTCGAAGAACCCGCCGGCGGGAGCCCCGAGGTGAAGGAGTAACCTGTCGATTACTCCTTCTCGAGAAGCTTCCGGCCCTTGCGGATGGTCGCCTGACTGAGTTTGCCGTTAATGCGACGCGAATTGTCAACCAGCTGGGTCAGCTCCCCCAGGACATTCTCGGCGGCGTTCAGGGACTTCTTGGACCCTCCGTATTTCTTGTCGCTGAAATACTTGCTGAACGTCGTTCCCGCGCGGCTGAGGCATAAGCGCCACCCTTGAAAGGCAGTGGTCTCATATGTGAAGCGGGTGAGGTTGCGTTTCGATTTCATCGGCGCGGGTCAAGGCAGCATATGACCCCGGCGGAGAAACAAGCCAATACAAAATTCAGACGAATTGTTAGAGTGGAATTTCTCTTCTTGTTAGGCCTCCTCTGGAGGTCGGAGAAGCTGCAATTTAGGGTTGCATTGGGGAAGGGGCTGGCCTTTATTCCCCTCCCGCGAGACGTAACAACCGCCGTTGGTCCTCCGGGCCGCCCCTCAGGGGCAGCCATCTCGCCGGAGGGAAACCCGGCAACCCCATGTGAAAATGTCAGAAGCACCTGTTGCTGAAAACGATACTAGTAGTGAGCCCACTCGGCTCGATCGGTTCGAAGTTCCGAGCCGCCTGATCAAGAACGAAGATACCGCTACGGAGAGCTACGCGCAGTTTGTTGCCGAGCCCTTTGAGCGGGGGTTCGGCCATACAATTGGAAACTCCCTGCGGCGGGTGCTGCTTTCCTCGCTCGAAGGTGCGGCAATCACCTCGGTGCGAATTGCCGGTGTGCAGCACGAGTTCTCGACATTGCCCGGAGTAGTGGAGGATGTCACAGATATCGTTCTCAACCTGAAGAAGGTTAAATTCCGCCACCACGACAAGGAGCCAAGGGTCCTTTCAATCAAGGTTGAGAAGGCGGGCGTAGTGACCGCGGGCGATATCGACGATGACAATATCTACGAAGTGATCAACAAGGACCAGCTCATTTGCACGCTGGATCGTCCGGTCAAGTTTGACTGTGAATTTGAAGTGCAGGTGGGTCGTGGCTTCCGCACCGGCGATGAGAACAAGCGCGCCGAGATGCCCATTGGAGTAATTGCGATCGATTCGATCTTCTCCCCGGTGACCCGGGTTAAATATGCGGTTGAGGCGACCCGTGTTGGGCAGATGACCGACTTCGACAAGATCATCCTCGATCTATGGACGGACGGACGGCTCGAGCCTCACGAGGCCCTGCTGCAGGCTTCTGCCATTCTTCGTCATCACCTCGACGTGTTCGTGAATTACGACGACGATGCTGTAGAATTCGAGGAGGCTCCCGCAGAACAGAGTGAAGAAAACGCCGCGCTCAAGAAACTCCTGAACATGAGTGTGAACGAGATTGAGCTCTCCGTACGGGCAGCCAACTGCCTCAACAATGCGAACATCACCTCGGTGGGCCAGCTAGCCATGAAGACCGAGGCCGAGATGTTGAAATACCGCAACTTCGGGAAGAAATCGCTCAACGAGATCAAGGACAAGCTTGCCGAGCTGGGCTTGAGCCTTGGAATGACCTTCGACCCATCACTCCTGACCGGTCCGATGCCTTCGGTGGCGGCTCCGCGCCTGGGAGTGGAGGACGAGGCCCCGGTAGGGCTTGCCGACCTCATTGCCCAAAATATCGACGAATAACCCCTACCCCCTGGAATCGCCATGAGGCATCGGAAAAAGACTGCGAAGTTACAGCGGAACTCCAGCCAGCGAAAGGCCCTCCTGTCAGGGTTGGCCTGTTCCCTGATTCGCGAAAGGAGAATTCGAACAACCCTTGCCAAGGCCAAGGCGTTGCGCCCTGTGGCGGAGCGACTGGTGACCTTGGGGAAACGGGGAGACGTGCACGCTCGGCGTCAGGCCGCAGCCTTCCTGCGGCACAAGGAGGTGGTCAGCAAGCTGTTCACCGACGTGGCCCCGGCCTGTGCGGACCGTCAGGGAGGGTATTGTCGAATCGTTAAACTCGGACCGAGGCATTCCGACTCCGCCCCCATGGCCTACATCGAGTGGGTTGACCTTTCGGTCGAAGTGGGAGCGCTTGAGGAGGACGACAGTGAGGAATCCGAGGAGTAGTCTCTGGCTCCTCCATACGAACAGTCTTTAGAAACGAAAGAAGCCCTCCTAAGCCGGAGGGCTTATTTCGTTGGTATGAAGGTGTCTTGCAGAGCCGCGCTAGGGCGCGAGTATTCGAATGGGTGTTTGAAGGGGGACTGAATCGTAGAGCTCAAGGATGTCCATGTTGTTCATACGTATACATCCGTGGGAAGCCGGGGCGCCAATCCTCTCTTCCTGGTTAGTGCCGTGTATATAGATGTAACGGTCGTAGGTATTGGCGTTGGATTCCTCCGTGCCCTGTAGGCGGAGGATGCGGGTCAGGACGAGATCGTCTTCCGAGGGTTCGGCGGGATCCCATTCCCCAACGGCCGCGCGACTCTTGAAAATGGTGAAGAGTGGAGCGCTGTCACCGAACTTCTCGCAGATTTCGAACGAGCCGAGCGGTGTCCTGAAGCTTCCCTCTTCGCTGCCTGTACCGAATTTTGAGGTAGAGACGGGGTAGGTCCTGACCAGCTCCTCTCCCTGCCAGACCTGCAAGGTCTGGCTCGCGACGGAGACGTGGAGATGGATGGGGAACGAGATTGCTTGGGAATGGCTCAGGTGATCTGGGGATTGGGTTCCGGACGTCGAGGTTCCCCAGGTCGAATGTTGGGAGCGGGTGCCGAACGGTCCGCTGCCTTTGCCTCAAGGTCGAGTTTCTCAAGCAGGTCAAGGTCGTGCTGGACGGCAGGATTCGAAGCGGTGAGCAGCTTGTCTCCGTAGAAAATTGAGTTTGCACCTGCAAAGAAGCAAAGTGCCTGTGCTTCGTCGGAAAGGCGGGTGCGTCCTGCCGAAAGTCGAACCCTTGCACCAGGGACGGCGATGCGCGTGAGCGCAATGAGGCGGGCCAGCTCAAAGGCATCCACGGGGTCATTGTTTTCGAGGGGAGTGCCGGGCATGGGCATGAGTGCATTGATGGGAATACTCTCAGGCGGCGGGTTGAACTCGGAGATCACCTCGAGCATGCGCAGGCGATCCTCAATGGTCTCCCCCAGTCCGAGGATGCCTCCACAGCATACGGACATGCCGGCGTCCTGGACGTGACGAATGGTTTCGAGGCGGTCCTCAAAACTGTGCGTTGTCACGATATTGGGATAATGCTCAGGAGAAGTGTCGATGTTGTGATTGTATGCAGTGACACCCGCCTCCCTGAGGGCCTCGGCTTCCTCGGAGCCAAGTTCTCCAAGAGTGACGCAGACCTCCATTTCGAGCGCCGCAACGTCGCGGACGATCTCGAGAACGGATTCAAATCTCTTGGTGCCGGACCGCACGCCCCGCCAGGCAGCGCCCATGCAGAAACGGGTTGACCCGTTTGTCTTGGCTGCGCGGGCTCGTTCGAGAATTTCTTCCTTCTCGAGGAGTCGTTCGGCATCCACTCCGGTGGAGTAGCGGGCTGACTGGGCACAGTAGGAGCAGTCCTCCGAGCATCCTCCGGTTTTGATGGAGAGGAGCGTGCACAACTGCACGCTGGAATCACTCCAGTGATCTTCATGAACTTTCCGAGCTTCCTGGAGGAGGGAGAAGAACGGGTTGCGGTAGAGGTTTTCGAGATCGGCGTAGCGCATGGTGGGATGGGTGTCTCGTGAGCGGACCCGCAGGTCAGCGGTGGTGGAAGAGGGAGTGTAATAGAGGGTTCGTGTTGTGAAAAGCTCAGCGCGTCCAGGATCCGGAGGTCGTAGGTAATTGGCCCCGGCCAACCATGGAATAGTCAGTCTTTCCAATCGCTCCGACCAGTGGAGTGCCGATTCGGCGCTGCCACACTTTGCTCATGCTCTCGCCAGTGTGGCAGCCATAGCTCTGGCAGGAGGCATCTTTGGCAAAGGCGGAGCGCCTGATCCTCCCGAGGTCACGCTCATGAATCCAAGCTTTGGATATAGCCATCACATGGTTGCCGTAGTCGAGCATGAAGCAATACCGGTTGGAGTGGCCGAAGAAGTCGAAGGTGAAGATCGAACGTCTGGGGCGGCTGTTAATAGCAGAAATGGCCTCGGCTCCGCTGCTCACCCAGATAAGCTGGCAGTTACGTTTGTCGGCCTGTTCCCGAATCCAGGAGAGGTAGGGTTTTCCGTCCGCGCTCGCCCGGGTGACATATCCGGGACGATAGACGATCCAGACGAGTTTTGCCTCTTTGCCATGCGCGAGCCGGATTTCGGCCATCCGGAGGGTGGAAGCGCGTATGAAGTTGGCCCACCAGCGGTCGTGCTGCTCGTGCTCGACGCGGAGGTCCTCCCACTGCCTGAGGGCCGGTCCGCCGCAGAGAATGACGTGCTCCCGGGGCGCTGCGGAGAGTCCGGAAGCGGAGAAGAGAATCGCGAGAAGGAGAAGGAATCTCACGCCCCGAAGATGTGGCAGGAGGGCCGGGTCGGCAAGGAGGGAGTCAGAGCAGTTCTCCACAATAGAGAAGAAAGGGAGGCGTGGCCAGTTTTCAGGGAGGAGCCCGGACAGGCAAGGTGCTGCTGGTTGACGGGACCGGAGTCTGGGTTCAGCGTCCCGAGAGTGTGAAGGTAGGCTGTGTCACATTCGTTGAGTTGGAGGAGGAAATCCGGGCCGTGCGGGATGCTGTCTTCGGTGTCGAACAAGGTGTTCCACCTGAGGTGAATTGGGATGGCAGGGATGCGGACTGCGTGCACGTAGTGGCGAGACTGGAGAGCGGGAAGTTGGTCGGGGCGGGCAGGCTGGAAGAAGACGGGAAAATCGGGAGGCTGGCGGTTTTTTTGGAAGCTCGCAGGAAGGGGGTGGGGTCCCGCATGCTGGAATGTCTCACGGAGGTGGCCCAGCGTCGGGGCCTTTTGGAGGTCTATCTTCATGCGCAGACCCATGCCCTGGCCTTTTATGAAGGCCAGGGGTTCTGTGCCACTGGCAATGTATTCCTGGAGGCCGAGATTGAGCATTGCCGCATGTCCCGTCGGCTTGTTCAGTAGGGCGAGCCTTGAATGGGAGGCCTCATGAAGCGCCAAATGCGATCTGCTACCGAGGGCATGTGGGAGAGGGCAGGGACCCCTACCGCAGGGCCCTTCGAATTGTCTCGAGCCCTTTCTCGAGGAAGCTGCGGGGACAACCAAAATTGAGGCGGGCATGACACGGTGCACCAAAGGCACGGCCATCGGACAGGAAGAGGCTGCCCTCCCTCTCAAGGAAAGCGGCAGGTTCCTTGATTCCGGTGGGACGGAAGTCGAGCCAGGCCAAGTAGGTGGCCTCCATTTCCGGCATCACGACGCCATTGAAGTCGTTCCGGCAGGTGGAGGACAGGAGGTCGTAATTGCCCTTGAGGTATTCCACAAGGGATCTGCGCCATGGTTCGCCGTGTCGATAGGCGGCTTCAGCGGCGTAGTATCCCAGGCAGGTTATTTCGGCGAGGGTGTGCCCTCGGTGCCCGATGAAGCGTTTTCGAAGGCGCTCATCTGGAATAACAGCGTAGGCGTATCCCATCCCCGCGATGTTGTAGGTCTTGCTTGGGGACAGGAGGGTGACCGTGCGGTCGGCAAATTCCCGGGGAAGTCGGAGCGCGCTGTAGTGCGGGGTGCGTTTCTCGTCAAAAATGAGGTCGCAGTGGATTTCATCGGAAACAAGGATGAGATCATGGCGGGCGCAGAACTGTGTGAGCTGGAGAAGTTCCTGTTCGGTAAAGACTCGGCCGAGCGGATTCTGGGGGTTGCTCAGGAGAAAGAGTCTGGTGCGCGGTGTGACCGCAGCTTCCATTGCTTTCCAGTCGAAGGTCCATGTGTTGTTCGACTGCACGTGAGGGACGGAGATTAATTCGAGATCGCTGTCGCGGTGGACGCCTAGAAACGGTGGGTAGATAGGACTACAGGTAAGAAGTGCGTCTCCGGGACTGGCAAAGGCCCGACCGGCGAGCGATAGCGCGGGAACAAGTCCGCCCAGATGGACAAGGTGATCTGCTGAAGCAGTGAATTGATGACGGCGGGTAAGATATTCGAGGATTGCGTCTATAAGGCTCTGATGGGGAACGGCATAACCGAATACGCCATGGTCTACGCGGTCGTGCAGTGCCTCCAGGACTTCCGGGGGAGAAGGGAAATCCATGTCGGCCACCCAGTAGGGCTGCAGGCCGGGGCGCTTGTCCCATTTCAGGGAGCCGGTTCCCTGTCGATGAGGGGCCTGATCGAAGTTGAACATGAGCGGGAGCGATAGGGGCAGGGACAGAGATGTCAAATCATGTCCCGGGTGACTGAGAATTTTGCGGCGCAGCGCGGGCATTGGATAGTTATCTCGCGCTCCCCTTTAAACAGTTCCTCGGGTTGATCCCTCCACGCCCCGAGGGCAGGAAGGATACGCTCCAGACTACACCCGCAGTTCCAGCGGAACTGGCGTGTCTCGAGGAGCTTTGTTTCCTCGCGCTGTTCGATGCAGGGGACGTCCTCGGTAGTGATCGCCGCAAACCACTCCTCATCGTAGTCAGGTTGGGCAGCAAGGAGAACAAAGTTCTCGTCGGGCAGGCGGAATGCTCGCCCGGGGCGCTGCTCGGAGCGCTCGTAGAGCTTCTCCACCCACTCGAGTGGATCCGTGCTGTCTACTTCAAGGGAGCTTCGACGGGAATCCCTGTCCGGGACGGTAGTCTGTGAGTAGAAGAGGTTCCGGTCGGTTTCCCGGACGTTCTCGGTGAAGACCCGGCCGGTGATCTGCTCATGGAGAGACGAGCCGGTGGTGAAAAGGTTGATGCGCGGTGCCCGGATGTTAACTGTCCAAGCAGTTGTCTCGTTCCAGGGCCGGGCCACCAGATGGAGCGTGAGCATGGCCAGAGCGTCCTTGAGGGTCGTATCCAGAAGCTCTGGATTCCGTAGTCCATGCTGCATAAGATGCAGGTAGTAGTCCGTATAGATCGGGGCGAAGGACCCTCGGATCATGAGGACGTTGCGGCGCCGGACGAAGAACGACTCTACGGTAGTGGATTCTTGGGTCGTTTCGTAATCCATGATGAAGAGGGCCTAGAGGGGGAGCTCAGGCTCCGGTATTGGTGCGGAAGCCGGTTGGGGTTCTGTCGGCGGTTCTGCAGCGGCAAGGCGTTCCCGGGCGAGCTGAATGTAGCCTTCATCAATTTCAAATCCAATACAGGTGGAAATATTGCTCTGTCCGGCGGCAAGTGCGGAGGATCCGATTCCCAGGAAGGGATCCAGAAGGACGGTGTCCTCTCCCTTTCCATGGAGAAGGATGCATTGCTGGACGAGAGCGGGAGGGAAGGAGGCCGGGTGAGGGCGCTGATTTTTCCGCGAACGGATCGTCTCGTAGGGGATGAACCAGGTGTTTCCCCGGCAGCGGAGATCAGACCCTCCTGTGTGCTTCCATCTCTTGATATTGGATTTGTCAGCGTAGGGAACACCGCCTGCCCGGCGATCAAGTTGAACGGAGCCCGTTTTCGTCAGGTGAAAGACGAACTCGTGGCAGTCATTGACATAGCGTTGGGAATTGATCGGTTTGAAGTGTCCCGCGCTGATCGTCTCATGTTCACGCGTCTCTATGGAGATGGACTTGATCCAGTGGAAGGTGTTCTGGAGCTTGAACAGCTCGTTGGCTGTAAGGGTGAGGAGCAACTGGTGAGGCAGGAGGGGGTTGCTGGGTGAGCCGCCGAGATTAAGAAAAAACGAGCCATCCTCGCGCAGGACTCGCTGAACCTCGCGGGCCCATTTTTCACACCACTCGAGAAACGAGTCCCGGGCAGAGTTGTCATCGTAGGAGCGGTACCTGATGCCCAGGTTGTATGGTGGAGAGGTGACCACCAGGTCGATGCTGTCGCTCTCGAGTTCAGTCATGCCACGAAGGCAATCATCGTGGAGGAGCTGGAAAGTGGTCGGGATTGGATCGGTGGAAGTGGTTGTCCTTTAGGCTGTAGCTGTCGGGGAGGGACGCGCAAGCCTCCCTTTTGTGAATAACTTAAAGCTCTCATAGACAGAGGCTTATGAGAAACTTCATAATTTGGAGCGAAATCAGTTGACCTTTAAAGCTTCCGTTTGAAGCGTTCGTTTGAAATTGATGGCGGAAAAACTGGAAGACCCCCGCACTACGAGTGAACGGGTTCTGCGGGCAGCAGAGACCCTTTTTGCCGAACGGGGTTTTGAAACGGTGTCACTCCGCGAGATTACCGGTGCCGCAGAGGCCAACGTGGCCGCGGTCAACTACCACTTCGGATCGAAGGAAAAGCTCGTCGATGCGGTGGTCGAGCGGCACGTGACCCCGATTAACAGGGAAAGGCTCAGGTTGCTCGACGAATTCGAGCGAGAACAAGGTGAAGGTGACGTGCCCGTGCGGAGAATCCTGGAAGCCTTCCTGGCTCCGGTTTTGCGACATATCTTGAGCGGAGAGATGTCGGAGCACCTCTTCGGAAAGTTCATGGGCCGACTGATAGGGGAGCGGGGTTACAGCCTGCCGCAGTCGGTGAGACCGCTGTTCGCCGTGATGGCCGGGCGGTTCTCTGGAGCATTGCGCAAGGCCGTGCCGGAACTAAGCGAAGAAGGGGCACTGTGGCGAATGCATTTTTCGTTTGGTGTCATGTCCAACACTCTTACCCACGGAGATACCCTCCGGCAGATTTCCGGAGGGCGTTCGGGGGCTCCGACGATGGAGCTGCTGTTCGATCAGATCATTGAATTCTGCGCGGCGGGGATCGAGGGTGCGGGAAGGAGGGGGCATGAATAGGCTGGGACTGATTGGGACCCTTGCAGGCATGAGTCTTCTCGGATTCGGATGTTCTGTCAGGCCGTCGGAGAGTCGGCTTGGCTCTGTGAATGCAGGTATTCCCGGGAGCTGGGCTGCCAGCAAGGAGGGGAGGGCGGGAATTGACCAGCACTGGATCAGGCGTTTCGAAGACGCCGGCCTGAACGCCTTGGTTGCGGAGGCGATACGTAACAATCCGGACATGAGAATTTCAGCGGAGCGTGTCCGTCGCGCGGCAGCTTCCGCAAGGCTGGCTTCGTCCGGGCGGGGGCCCAGTGTAGAGGGGAGAGTCAACGGGATAGTTCAAAAGCAACGTTTTACAGGATTCCCCATTGCCTTGGGGAGCCATACCTCGAATTCCTATGGGGCAACGCTCGGGATCAACTGGGAGATTGATGTCTGGGGGCGTGTGCTTGCCAGGCAACGGGCTGCTCTCGGAGATTACCAGGGACAGCAGCAGGAGCACCGGGCAGCACGAACTTCACTGGTCGCGCAGGTTGCCAAGGCGTGGTTCGCTCTTGGTGAGGCAAATGACCAGATCCGGGTGGCGGAGGCCGCTGTCCTTGTCCGAGAGAAAATCGTCCAGTCCGTCCGGGAACGTTTTGCAGAGGCTCTCGTCGATGAGGGCGGTCTTGCTTCCCAGTTGCGGCTTGCGGAGACCGACTTGGCAAGTTCGCGGGCTTCCCGCGCGCGATGGAGAGCAGAGCGGGAACGCGCCCTGCGGCAGGTGGAGTTGCTGGCAGGTCGCTATCCCAGGGGAGACGCGCTCTCTTCGCGGGGACTTCCTGATCCACCGCCTGATCCACCAGCCGGTTTGCCTTCGGGATTGCTTTTGCGCAGGCCCGATATCCTCGCGGCAGAGAGACGGTATGCGGCTGCTGGCGAGAGACATAAGGCGGCGGAGCTCGCCCGCTATCCGAGGTTCTCCCTGACGGGATCCAGTGGAACGAGTAGTGACGCGCTCGGCGATGTGCTCGACAGTAAATTCGGGGTCTGGTCGCTGGCAGGGGGTGTTGCACAGCCACTACTGGCAGGGAGAAGATTACGTGAAGAAGCAAATATAGCCGCGCGGGACGAGGAGATTGCCCTCCGGGAGCTGCAGGGTGTGGTGCTGCGCAGTTTCGGTGAGGTGGAGCAGGCGCTCATCGCCGAGTCCTATTATGCCAAGCGGCAGGCGGCGGTGGAGGAATCGGCACGCCTTGCGAAGGAAGCGGTGGAGGCTGCGATCGTGGATTTCTCGGATGGGGCAGTGGATGCTCTCACCCTGCTAAGCGCGCAGGATCGGCAGGTGCAAACCGCCTTCCAGCTTGCGGAGCTTCTCCGGATGCGGCTCGAGAACCGGGTGAACCTGCATCTCGCGTTGGGAGGCGATTTCAAGGTTCGTGGAAAGTAGGCTCTCTTTTTGACGATGAGTATATCTATTGATGAAGGGTGGGTCCGCAGGGTTCTGCGGGCAGTGATTTGCCTGGCCATTCTGGGGGGAGGCGGGGCAGGAACAATGTTCCTCATGAACAATGGCCCGGAGGCCCCGAAGACAGATCCGGTTATCAAACTTGATTCGGTGCTTGCTGAGCAGGCCGTCGCGGAATCGGTCCAGCTGACTCTCAGGTCGCAGGGAGAGGTGCTGCCCAAGCGTCAGACGGGGGTGACAGCTGAGGTTGCAGGGAAGTTAACCTTTGTACACGAGCGTTTTGAGGCTGGAGAAGCCTTCACGGGGCCCGAAGGGTCCAATCCCGGTGAGCTTTTACTTCAGATTGACCGGGCTGATTATGAGGCTGCCGTGGCAGCGGCGAGAGCAAGTCTGGCGGAAGCCCATCTTGGGTTGAGGATGGAAGAAGTTCGTAAGGTCCAGGGATTGAGGGATTGGGAGAAACTTGGCAGCGGCAGGGAAGCCAGTGACCTTGTGAAGCGCGTCCCTCAGTTGACCAGTGCCCGGGCAAAAATTGTCGCTGCCGAGGCAGCCCTGGAGAAGGCCAGACGGGATCTTGAGCGAACTGAGATCCGTGTTCCCTACGATTGTAGGATAGAACGTGCTCACGTTGATGTAGGCGCAGTGATTGCGCCGGGGATGCCGCTGGTGGAGCTCGTTTCCCGCGGGGGAGTAGAGATTCGTCTCCCGCTCTCGCTTGAGGATTACGGTTACTTGGAGAGAACCGAAGGCAGGGTGACCGGTGAAGTCATTGCCAGAGGCAGGATTGGAGGAAAGGCTCTGAGTTGGAAAGGACGGATCGTGCGCTCGGAGGAAATGGTGGAGCGGGCAACCCGGTCGATTAATGTGGTGGCCGAATTTGGAATGGATGGCTCGGGCGTCCCGCCCATCGGGATGTTCGTGGATGCCGCTATCGAGGGAAGGACGCTCGACGATGTGGTGCGCGTGCCGAGGTCGGCCATGATTGATGGTGACAAGGTGCTGCTGGTAAGGAATGGGTGCCTTGATATTCGGCCGGTAAGAGTCGTGCGGACGGAGGCCGAAATCGTGATTGTGAATAGCGGGGCAGGGGAGGGAGAAGTTCCGTCAGGTGCGCAGATTGTGGTTACCCCACCCAATGCCCCGGTACAGGACGAGCGGGTCGTCGTGGAGGTGCCAGTCGGGCAGAGGAACACGGAGGCGGAGGAATGAAGGGACTGATTCGATGGTTCAGCCGCAGCCACGTGGCGGCAAATTTCCTCATGCTGGCGGTTCTTTTGGCAGGGTTCTACACGTGGTTCCAGCTCAAGAAGGAAATCTTCCCGGATCTCGCGATCGATGCGGTGTCCGTGCAGGTCCCGTTTCCCAACGGGAGCCCCGAGGATGTAGAGGAGGGCGTCGTCATCCCGGTGGAGGAAGCGATCGCGAACCTTAATGGAATCCGGGAAATAAACTCGGTCGCGGCGGAGAACATGGGAGTGGTGACCGCGCGTGTGCAAAACGGCTACGACGTCCGCAACGTGATGGACGATATCAAGACGCAGGTGGATGCTATTGATAACTTTGCGGAAGAGGCAGAAAAGCCGGTCCTCGAGGAGCTGGTGATCAGCGCACAGGTCCTGAGTATTGCGGTTTCGGGGCAGACGGACGAACGCACGCTTCGGCGGGTTGCAGAGGATGTTCGGGACGGCCTGCTCGATTTCAAACCCGGGAAACCAGAGTTCAGCGAAGACCCGTTTGGAGCCCTCGTATCTGCGTTCCAGAAGGAAACCCGGGTGACAAAGGTCCAATTGGCGGCGGTGCGCCCCTACGAGATTTCAATCGAGGTCCCGGAGCGCACTCTCAGGCAATACGGACTCACTCTTGGAGAGGTTGCCAATGCGATCCGGCGGGCTTCGATTGACCTGCCTGGAGGATCGGTCCGCACCACGGCCGGGGAAGTCGTCCTGCGGGCGCTTGGAAAGCCGGACGATGCCAGGCAATTCGAAGACTTGGTGCTGCTCACCCGGCCTGACGGTTCGAGCGTAAAGCTTCGGGAAATCGCGACTGTGATCGATGGGTTCGAGGACATTGAACTTGAGAACTCCTTTGATGGGCGCAGCGCCATGTTGATCAATGTTTTTCGGACGGGAGACCAGGATACCCTGAAGATCAGAAAGGTAGTCGGGGACTACCTAGAGAAGGCAAGGGCGGAGTTCCCGGACGGTATCAAATTAGAGATATGGAATGATACGAGCCAATACCTCAAGGGCCGTCTCGACCTTCTCAAAAGGAACGGCGCCTGGGGCCTCGCACTGGTCTTTATCGTTCTGGCCCTCTTCCTGAGGCCGAGTCTGGCCTTCCTCGTCGCCCTGGGAATACCGGTATCCTTCGCGGGGGGTATCTGGCTCATGCCTCACCTCGGGATCTCGATCAACATGATCTCTCTCTTTGCCTTCATTCTGGTTCTCGGGATCGTGGTTGATGATGCCATCGTGGTCGGAGAGAATGTCTACCGCCGCATGCGGACGGGGGAGGACCCGAGGGAGGCCTCGTGGCGTGGAACGCACGAAGTCGGAGTGGTGGTGATTTTCGGTATTGTAACCACGATGGTGGCCTTTACCCCGATGCTGGGCCTGAGCGGTGTGAGTGGAAAGATCTGGCCGAACATTCCACTGATTGTGATTCCGACTCTGCTGTTTTCACTTCTGCAGTCAAAGCTTGTCCTGCCGGCGCATCTTGCGTTGCTCAAACGTAGCGGTCCCGACCGCAAGGTGTGGGCCTTCGGGCGAGTGCAGCGTCGGATCTCCCGCGGTCTCGAGGAATTCGTAGTCCGTTTCTACAGCCCGTTTCTCAAATTCTGCCTCCGTCACCGGTATGTCGTCCTCTCTGTCTTTCTCACCCTGCTCTCTCTGACGGCTGGCCTGGTAAAGGGAAAGTGGATCAAGAGCATGTTCTTTCCGCAGGTGGAGGCTGATCTTGTGGTCGCCCGATTTGAACTCCCGCGCGGGGTTCCTTTTGAATCCTCACGCGAGGCCACCCGAAGACTGGAGGCGGAGGCGTTCGATTTGGCGAACGGCCCGGATATGAAGACGCGGGAGGGCTTGCCGGTCATCCGGCACATGCTGGCGAGTGCGGGTATTCAGCCGTTCATTACGGAGTTTTCTCCAAGTGGTCCGCCCATCGGCACGAACATCGGGGAGGTGACCCTTGAGCTGGCCCCCTCCGCAGAACGCGATATCTCAGCAGACGAGATTGTGAGGCGGTGGAGGGAACAGGTACAGAGTATCCCGAGCGCGGTGGAGTTGACATTCGTCGCGCAGGCGGCGGGGGGAGGTAATGCGATCGACCTTCTCATTACTGGTCAGGAGCAGGCAGAGTTGCGGGCAGCGGCTGATTTCCTGCGCGAGCGGCTCGAAAGTTATGCCGGTGTGATTGATATCGCGGACAGCGACCGGCCGGGGAAGCGGGAAGTGGTTTTCCAGGAGCTCACGGCAGAAGGCCGGGCGACGGGATTACGTCTGAGCGATGTCGCCTCGCAGGTCCGAAGAGCGTTTTATGGCGATGAAGTGCAGCGGTTGCAGAGAGGGCGTGAGGAGGTCAAGGTGATGGTGCGCTATCCGGAGGCAGAGCGCGAATCGATCGAGAACTTCGAGCAGATGAAGCTGAGGACGACCGGGGGAGACATCCCGCTGGTACAGGTCGTGAATGCACGGGAGCGGAGAGGTCCGGATACCATCAGGCGCTCCGGCCGGAAGCGGGCAATTCGCATCACCGCCGATGTGGATAGATCGCGAGCGAATTCCAATGATGTGACCAGGCGTTTTAAGAAGGAAGCGCTTCCCGTCCTTGTTGAACGCTTCCCGGGGGTGAGTTTCACGTTCGAGGGCGAGCAAGCCGACCAGGCAGAGAGCGTGCGGGAAATCGGAATCGGGTTTCTATTTGCGCTGGTCGGGATGTATGTCCTGATGGCCATTCCCCTGCGCTCTTATGTGCAACCACTCATTATCATGTCCGTGATTCCGTTCGGAATCGTCGGGGCTGTGACAGGGCACATCCTGATGAAGACCGAGCTCAGTATCATGTCGATGTGTGGCATTGTGGCCCTTGCGGGTGTAGTCGTGAACGACAGCCTCGTCCTTGTGGATTATGTGAATCGACATCGGAGCGTATCGGGAAATGTGATTGAATCTGCCCTGCGGGCCGGGGGAGTGCGGTTCCGGGCGATTCTCCTGACGTCCTTGACCACGTTTGCCGGGTTGATGCCCATGTTGCTGGAAACTGACATGCAGGCCAGGTTTCTTGTTCCAATGGCCATTTCCCTGGGTTTCGGCATTCTTTTTGCCACGTCGATTACACTGATACTTGTTCCTTCCGTATATGTGATCCTCGAGGATGCGCGTGGGGGGCTGCGGTGGTTGTTTGGCAAGAAGTGTCCCGGGGAGGTGACCGATCTGGAGTCGGTCGATATCCCGGGACGCGAGTGATGCTCTTCAGTACGAATGACGCCCGGTGGTGCCGAAGCAGCCACCGGGCGTCGCCCTGCCTTGCCGTATAGGAGTGGAAGAAGGTTTGTTTGCCTGCGAGAAAAGGCCGTTACCGGGCCGGGACGTAGATTTCAGATCCTCTTGCGAGGACGAGGCTCTCCTTGAAGTCCCAGCCGTTGAGTTGGTTGAGTTGCGTGGTCGTAGTGCCGTGGCGGCTGGCGAAGTCGCCAAAGGAAACCTGTTCGCTCACAAAGACCGAAGATATTTTCTTGGGCGTGGGAGCCTTCTGCGGCTTCGGCTCCTCGGATGCCAGCGCAGGGGCAGGGGCAGGGGCAGAAGCAGAAGCAGAAGCAGAAGCAGAAGCAGGTTCAGAGGGCTGTTTTTCCGTATCGACAGCAGGGTTTGTGCTGGGGGCGGGAGGATCGTTCTTGGAAACAGATCGAGGAAGAGTCTGACTACTGCTGGTCCGCTTTGGCTTGGGTGTCGAAATGGACTTCCGGGTAGATTTCGGTGGACGCGTGGAGACTGGGACAGCCTTGGGTATCGATGGATTCGGGATCTGTCCGGCAACCGAGATGGTCTGGCCGACAATGATCTTGTCTTCAATCCTGGGATTGAGGCCCCGGAGTGAGCTCATGGAGATCTTGTGACGACGCGCAATGCCGTAAAGAGTGTCACCTCGTTGCACGGTATAGCTGCGGGTATTTTTCGGAAGTTTGATTGCCGGCTTGGGAGCCTTAATCGACTCCGCTGGTTTTGGCTCTACCTGCACGGTTGCGCCAGCCACCGGGGAGGGCTTCTTGACCGGTTGGAGCCCTTTCGGAAGGGAGATTTTCTGACCGACGCGCAGAAGGGCGGGGTCTGTAATTCCGTTGTCCTTTATCAGTGCGTCGGCAGTCGTGTTGTAGCTCCGTGCGATCGCAGACAGAGTGTCGCCTGTCTGAACGGTGTAGTTCTTTGGAGTAACCAAAGGAGGAGATATTTGCTCCGCGGGGGCCTCGAGTCCACGGGCGCGCCGACGCTCGAGAGCCAGTTGGCTGTGGAGATTCTCGATCTCGGTTTCAAGCGCCCGGATCTGGCGCTCCTGCTCGGTGGAGCGGGCCCGCAGGGTGTCCATTTCAGGAGCGTCCTCGGCCAGCAGATGGAGGGGGATGAGGAGTAGGAAGAGGGTGAAGGCAGGGGATCTCATGGCGATCCCACTTTTTTTAAAATTACTGAATAAGTCAATCTGATTTTTAATAATACTAAAATATTTAGGTGCCAATGGTTCAATGAAACCTATTTTTTAGAGGGTATTATCGTTAATCCGGCCTTCAGGCGCTCTCTCCTGGAGGGGCTGGTCGTTCGCCCTCGATAGGCAAAATCGTACGAACGTATCTGCTCGGCACCCAACCTCGGATCTTATTTGCAAATTCCACATAGGTCCAAGGCCCACGGGTGGCCAGGGGCCGGCACAGACTACCGGGAGGCACTTCGATGACCTTGCGGCTCCCCTGCGGGGGGGAGTCCTGCTCGGCGATTGTAGCGGCCTCCGTGCCGGCGAGGATGGGGACCTTGTTGATCATGGTGGCGCTATCCTCGGCAGGAGCAAATTCGATGTCGGAGGGGTAGAGAAACAGGGCCATTCCTCCGGTGAATACGAGGAGGATTCCCGCTGACATACCGGCCCACGGAAGTCGATGCGTCCTTGTCACCCTGAGGACGGTGAGGGTGGAGAGAAGAATAAGCCATCCCCCGGCGAGAGCGAGATTTCGATAGAAGGAGCGGGACAGACTGCCGAGGTGCTTCTGGTAGGCTGGGCGTTCGATGGTGATCGCCCCGGTCTTCCGTTTCAAGAAGCCCATGTTCTGTTTCGCTTCCGGGTGTCCGGGGCTTTGATGCAGGGCCCGGCGGTAGTAAAGCATGGCGAGGCCACGTTCCCCGAGGTGGAAGTAGCAATTGCCGATATTATAGAGGACGTCGGCTGGGAAAGACCCATCACCGTGCGCATCCAGGTAGTGGTTGATTGCGGGCAGGAAGGCGCTGTTCTCCCATGCCGCCCGGGCCTTGTCATAATGGTATTCGGCGGGCTTTGGGCTGCTCGCTCCATGGGAAGTTCCCGGACTGAGACAGAACAGGATCGCCATGACGGAGAGAGCTTCCAAAGCACGCTTGCGCAAGTGGATCAGGATGGAGTGGCGCTCTTCCTTGCTGACCTGCGTCCCGAGGTCTTCTGGCTGGTAACAGCTCCGGTCGCGGCGTGCGAGCAACTCGTATGTTTGGTCATCTCGGTAATTGGCCGGAATCCATGCTTCAACAAAGGACCCGGTTGCGCGGAGGAAATGGCGCGAATTGCTGCTGCTGCGCTGTAGGTCCTCGAGGGCCTGCTCCAGCTCTTCCGCGCGGACTGGGCGTGCGTTCCGGGAAAGGAGGCGTCTCCGGGCGAGCCGAATGAGAAGGCTGACAGCGAGGAGTGCGGGAAGGATATGCCAGGCATATGAAAGGGTGAGGCCGGAGGAAGGGTGCTCACGAAGGGGGTCGACCAGTCCGAGCACTCCTTCCATGTCCTCTACGGGGGTGGAGAGGTCTGGGAGGGCGAAGCCGGCGGGGCTGGAAGACTCATTGGCAGGAGTGAGGTCAATGGGAATGGGAGGTGTTGTGAGAGTAGTGTATTGCTCGTTCTCTGGATCGAAGGAGACCAGGCGATAGGGCGGAATGACATCCCGGAGACCGTTTGGCCGGATCACCTGGCTGAAGATGGTAATCCCGGTGGCATCACTGCGGGCACCCTGTCGCGGAAGTCGGTGTGCGGGATAACTTTTCCATTCCGCCGGTGAAGCGGTGATCTCAGGGGGGGCAAGAGTGTCGAGGTTGCCAGTGCCGGTGACGATGAGTCGAAGGGAAATGGGGTCTTCCTCCCGTAGACCCTTGGTGTCGGCCTGGGCGGACAGCGAGAAGCGGCCCACGGCGTTCCTGAATCCTTCCGGCACCGGCTTGGGGAGCGGGCGGGCATTGAAGGTTCTTTTTCCAACCGGGATCTCGAGGGGTTCCAGGACGGAGTCGGTGAATCCGCGGGTGGATACGCGGGTTTCCACTGTAAGGCGGGCCTCACCAGGGCCAATGCTGACTTCGCCTCCGTGCAACGGGGTGACGGTGCTTCGGTAGGTGACCCCCGAATACTCCTGTTGATTGATTCGCGCAGTAGTAACGAGGATGTTGCTGGGGAGGATCAGGCTGGATATGTTGAAGCGTTCGGCAGCGACTCCGTCGTGTGCCAGTTCGGCAATGGACCCCTTCTCTATCCTGAATTGCGCGGGCAGGTAGATCTTGACCTCGGCAGGGGTCGTTTCTCCCTCGAAGCGAGCACGTCCGGGGAGGCAGACGCGGCTTGCGACTCGGACATTTTTGCCGTGGATCTCGTGTTCGAACCAGGCGTCCTCCGGCAGGGGAGCAACATGTAGCTGGAGAGGCTGGCTGCGCAGGGGGATGCCCTCAATGTCTATTTCAAACGGTGGAATGACATGAGTTCCCTCATCGTAGGAAACCACCGCGTAGCGGTAGACATACGTCCGCTCCTGAGTAGTGCCAGGAAAGATGGGATCACCAAGGAACTTGAAAGTGATGTGTTCGGATTCCGGGACCACGGGCCGCTTGGCGGGGCGGGTATCGGTAGTCACAGTCAGCCATATTTCACTCTCTTCCCCAGGAAGGGTGTAGCTTGATCCAAGCCAGGACTTGAGCTCGAGGGTGCCGCGGGCGGTTGCCGCGCAGGCGAGTGCCGCCAAGAAGAGGCTCAGGAGAAGGACGGGGCGGGGAAGCATGCTCTACCAGTCTTTCTTGGGACGGCGGATGCCGAGCGGTTTGCGGGGAAGTGGGCTCAGTTCAAAGTCGGCATTGTCCCTCAGAATCCGGCGGGCGAACTCCTCCGGTGTTTCCCCGGGGCGAGGCCTGATTGCCTCATTGGCATCAGGCCGGCTTTCATTTTCATCGGGTTGGTTCTCTTCGCTGTTCTCCGCAGGCTTGGGAGGTGAGTCCTTGTCCTTGGGTTCGCCATTTTCATGTTGGTCATTGCCGGGGTTATCCTTATCGCCCTTGTCCGGGGGGCTGCCGGTGGGCGGATCGGGATTCGGCTGAGGTTTCCTGTTTGGCGCAGAAGGAGGTTGTTCCGGGAGAGTTGGCGGGTCCTGCTCCTGTTTTGTGACCCACTCCTCCAGCTGTTTTTTCACGTAGTCTCGGTTTTCCTGTGCCTCCCGATTCCGGGGGACGAGGGCAATGACAGCTCCGAAGTGGTCTATGGAATCCTCCCAATGGACTGCAACTGCCTGCCGGCTTCCGCCGTTTTCCTTCATCTCGAGGCCCTTGTAGAACTGTGTGTTTCCGAGGCCGAAGTGTGCCTGGGACTGGACGTTCGGGTTGCGCGAGAGGAGGGCTCCAGAGAATGAGCTGGAAGCGGATTGATATTGCTGGAGGCGGTAGGCAGCAGCGGCGGCTCCAAGTTGGAGTCTGGCCTTTCGTTCTCCGCGTGCTCTTTCGATCTCTTCCGCAAACAGAACAAGCGCGCGTTTATGGTCTCCGTTGGAAAGAGCGCGCTCGGCCGGAGTGCGCGGGAGCAGGCCCGCTTCCGCTGAGGGAGCGGGCAGGAAAGGAAGGATAAGCGCAAGTATGGCACTTGCCTGCCTGGTCGAGGAAGCGCCCCGGGGGGACGGGACGGTGGCAGGGTGGCCGGTAAGACCCGCCCGGGGCGCAGGGCGTCGAAACTGGATATTGGAGTTTAGGAGCATTCCCACGACAAAGAGTAACATAGAAGGGCCGAGAAACCATTGGAAGTGGGGGATTGTGATGCGACGCTTGCGTCCCTCGATTTCAAAGCGCTCGAGGCGCTGGATGGCTACTTCGAGTTTGGTGAGAAAATTACGCCCGGCACCTTCTGAGTAAACTCCACCCGTCCGCTCGGCGAGGCGGAGGAGCGCTTCGCTGTCGAGACGGGTAATTACGAGTGTGCCCTCGCGGTCGTGGAAGTGACCATCTTCTGAGCTGGGATCGGGGATGAATGCGCCCCGGGGCGTGCCGAAACCTGCAGCGAAAACGGTGACTCCTTCGCGCGCCGCTTCATGGCTGGCCTGTTCGACTCCTCCATGATGGGTTTCTCCATCACTCAGGAGCACTACGGTATTATCGCGCTGTCCTGTCTGGTGGAGAGTCCTGATTGCGAGGCGCACCGCAGAGGCAAGGTCGGAGCCGTCCCGCGGAATCCAGTCGGTTTGGGAGTCGCCCCGGCGGTCAAGTTGCTGAAGCGTGTCCCGGAGAGCATTGTGATCAATCGTCAGAGGTGCCTGGATCCACGCTGTGCCCGAGAAGGCGATGATGCCGATCCTGTCGTCTGGAAACCGGTCGAGGAGTTCGAGTGCGGAAGCCTTCGCCGCATGAAATCGGTTCGGATTGACATCCTCGGCGAACATGGAGCGCGAGACATCAATGGCGATGATGATGTTGCGCCCCCGGATGGTATCTGGCTGCACGCGGAATCCGGCGCTGGGTGAAGCAAGGGCCGTGATGAGGAGAAGAAGCGCACACATGAAGGAGGCCAAGGCAAGCCATCGGCGATGACGGGGGCGGGGATGATAGAGGATTGAGCGCAGGCGGTGAGGAATGAGAAGAATCATCTGTCCGTCTCGCCTGCGGGAGGTCATCACTGCTCCAGCGACCATGAGCGGGATCAGCAGAATAAGCAGGAAGTATTCTGGATGGGCAAACTTCATGCGGTGGGTTCCTAGGGGGCGGGCAGGGGGTTGAGGGCAAAGGAGCTGAGAGCGAAGAACGCGAAGAGGAATCCTGTTGCAAGTAGCCAGGGGTAGAGTTCCCGGGCGTCCACTACCGTCGAGCTGCGCGCCTCGGACTTCTCCAGGTTGTCGATGTTGGCGAAGGTGTTGCGCAGGCTTTCCATGGTCGAGGCCTCGAAGAATTCACCGCCTGTGATGCGGGCGATTTCACGCAGGGTCGGGGCATCGTATTCCTGGCGGGGCTGGAGAACATCCGATGGATCAAGCCGTCCTTCCTCGGTGCCGATCGCGATGGTGTAGACCCGCACGTTCAGAGGGGCCGCAGCCTCCGCGGCTTGAAGGGGAGCCAGGGGTCCCGAATTGCTTGCTCCATCGGTGACGAGGACGATGACCCTGCTCTTCGCGTCTCTGGCATTGAGGCGGGTCGTCGAGGCTGCGATCGCGGATCCGATTGCGGTTCCGTTGGAATCGAGGTCACCGATTTCCAGTTCCTTCAGGCGATCGATGAGCCAAGCGTGATCGAGGGTGAGAGGGCAGACTGAATAAGGCTTTGCCCCAAATGCCACGAGGCCGATCCGGTCGTCCGGCCGTTGTTTTACAAAGCGCTCAATAACCTCCTTGGCTGCCGTTACCCGCTGGGATTTGCGACGAAACGTTCCGGAGGCGTTGTCTTCGTAGAAGTCGTCGGTCTTCATGGACTCGGAGACGTCGAGGGCGACGAGAATATCGATTCCACTTGCGGCGCGAGCTGTGAGGATTTCACGCCATTGAGGCCGAGCCATGGCGAGGCAGCACATGGCGAGGGTGAAGGTAAGAAGGAGGAGGCTCAGTCCGCCGGCTCGTTCGCGGGGCTTACTGCCCACGGAAGAGAGGATGCTGAGGGAAGGAAAGTCGACGCCTGAGGCTCCTCCGGGAACGTTGCGGAGGAAGAGCAGGGCCGGGATGATGGCCAGGCTGAGGAGCCACCAGGGGTGCTCAAAGGCGAAGTGCTGGAAGAATTGCTTCATGCCACAGTTCGCTCACGGGTGGACTCTAATCCCTGGAGGACCTCAAGGGACTGGTCGACGAGTCTGTTACCGGCTTCTGGATCCACTAAGCTGGGGCCGTACTTCGCCGCCGCAAGTTCGGACAGGAGGGGAGCGAGGCGCTGCCGGGCTCCACCGGGAAGTTTGCTGAGGGCGTCGGAGCGCAGGAGGAACTCTTCGTGGGTTTCGAAGAGGGCAGGTTCACGCAGGGTGTGGACGAGGTAGTGGCGAAGCACGAGGGAGCTCTCGGTAGCGACTTCAGCGAGGGAAAGATCAGGGATGAATGGACGGAGCCGTTCGAGGGCGTTCCGTGAGTCATGAAAGTGGGAGTCAGGACTACCGGTTGCGCGTCGGCGCTGAAGGAGGGTGAAGAGTGATGCCGCACCTGCGATCATGAGGAATGCAAGTATTGACCAGCCCCACCAGGGCATTGGGATGCCGGGAAGAAGAGGTGCTGGGTCGGGGATGTCGTGCAGGTCGGACATGATGCCGATTTGCGGGCTGGAGCAGGCAGGCTGGGGAGGTGTGGGCGGGGCCGGAGGGATGGAGTCAAGGTTTGGCGGAAGTGTGCCGCTTGAGCAGTCGATGCAGGACTGGCAGGTAATCACCTGTCGTGGAGAGGGTCGCATGACTGATGCCGTAGCGGGTGAACTGGCGTTTCATGCCTTCGCGATATCGTCGGGTGAGTTTGCGGTAGGCCATCCGGACGTTGGAGTTGGAGGTGTTGACAATCGTGCGATGGCCGGATTCACGATCCCGGAAGACAACCTTTCCCACGTCAGGAAGCTCGCTCTCCAGGGGATCCGTCAGGTGCAGGGCTATGGTCTCATGTTTTCGCCCGAGGGTGGCCAGAGGTTTGCCCAGGTCGGTATCAAGAAAGTCTGAGAGAAGAAAAACAAGGGCTCGGCGCCGGACGGAATTCACAAGGAAGTTGCAGGCGGCCGGCAGGCTGGTCCGAGCTTCAACAGGATCAGAGGTCAGCACTTCGCGCACACTGCGGAGAATCTGCTTTGTCCCTTTTGCAGGAGGGAGGAAGAGAAGAGGCTCGTTGGCAAAGAGTAAAAGACCGGTCTTGTCTCCGTTCTCCCGGGCACTGAAACCAAGGATGGCCGCGAGTTCGGCCGCGAGTTCGCGTTTGCTCAGGTGTTTGCTGCCAAAAAGAGACGAGCCGGAGACGTCTACCGCGAGAATGACGGTCAGCTCCCGTTCTTCGCGGAAGGTTCGGATGTAAGGGGTGCCCATGCGGGCGGTGACATTCCAGTCCAGGAAGCGTATTTCATCACCGTGCTGGTATTCACGGAACTCGTTGAAGTCCAGTCCCTGTCCCTTGAAGGAGGAGTGGTATTCCCCGGCGAACGTTTCGCGTACTAGTCTCCGGGCGCGGATTTCCAGGCGGCGCACTCGCTTTACGGTTTCCTCTACGGCGGCGGGATCGAGCATGGAGGGGACGGATGTTCAGGAGGCCTGGTGTCGAGAGGCCGGTGAGGGCCTCGTTCTGCCAGGTTACAGGAACAGTCGATCAGTTCCTGCAAATCGGGACCGGTATCATGGAACGGGGACCTTGGAGAGAATGCGTTCAATAATGATGTCAGAGCTCAGGTCCTCGGCCTCGGCCTCGTATGAGAGGAGGATGCGGTGACGCAGGATGTCACGGGCAAGTTGTTTGACATCCTGGGGGGTGACGAAGGAGCGGCTCTCCATGAAGGCGCGGGCACGGCAGGCCAGAGCGAGATTGATTGAGGCCCGCGGAGAAGCCCCGGCGCGAAGCAGGGGCTTGAGAGACGTGTCGACCTTTGCCGGATACCGGGTGGCATTAACGAGATCGACGATATATTCACGGACTGCCGGATCGATGTAGATCTGATCGAGCACCTGCCGTCCCGCTTCGATGGTGGCGGGTTCCACGACCTGTCGAGTATCCTCGACCGGGGCGGTGCTCGCCATGCGGTCCATGATGAGCAATTCCTCCTCCTTGCTGGGGTAGTTTACCGTTACCTTGAGAAGGAAACGGTCAAGCTGGGCCTCGGGGAGTTGGTAGGTGCCCTCCTGGTCTATGGGGTTCTGGGTGGCAAGGACAAGAAAAGGGGCGGGGAGCGCATAGCTTTGCTCTCCGAGAGTGACCTGGCGCTCCTGCATGGCTTCAAGGAGTGCGCTCTGCACCTTGGCCGGTGCGCGATTGATTTCGTCGGCGAGGATAATATTGGCGAATACGGGGCCGAGTTTGGGAGCGAAGGTTCGCTGGTCCGGGTTGTAAATCATGGTTCCGACCAGATCGGCGGGGAGCAGGTCGGGAGTGAACTGGAGCCGGGAAAAGGCCAGCTTGAGAGTGCCGGCCAGGGCTTTGACGGCAAGCGTCTTGGCTAGCCCCGGCATGCCCTCAAGGAGGATGTGGCCATTGCAGAGCAGTCCGATCAGAAGTCGGTCGACGAGCTCCCCCTGGCCTACGAGGACGTGGGAAATCTCCTCCTTCACGGTGCCCACCCATTGACTGGACTGAGCGATCCGTTCGGAGAGTTGCTGCGGATCAGTGGGGGTGCTTTGCATGCCCGCCACCATGTACGTCTACAAGGGAGGACCTTGCAACGCCAAAGAGTCGTGAAAGTAGTGCTGGGCCGCTTCGACGCGCTAGAAGTCGCCGAAGCCGTCCTGTTTTCCACCGCGACGCCTGTCGCCTCGCCGGCGATCTCCACCGCCGCCGCCGCCGCCGCCGCCGCCGCCGCGCCAGTCACCGCCGCCGCCACCGCCGCCGCCACCGCCTCTGCGATCTCCACCGCCACCGCCACCGCCACCGCGCGGAGTGCGCTCCTGCGCTTCACTGATGCGGAGAGAGCGTCCTCCCATATCGGAGCCGTCGAGGCTTCCAATGGCAGCCTCGCCTTGTTCCCGGGAGCTGAGTGTGACGAAAGCGAACCCACGGGGACGTCCCGTTTCTCGGTCCATGGGAATGTGGAGGTCGATGGCTCCACCAAAGTCGTCGAAGAGAGAACGAATTTCGTCCTCGTTAGCAGAAAAGGGCAAGTTGCCCACGTAGAGTTTCATTTGATTTCTTGGAACTCCGCCCTTGCTGGGTTGAGGAGCGCCGGCATCTTCCGGCAGAAACCGGATGATGTCAGAGCCTGCCTTCCGCAGGGCGGTGACGGGGACCTAAGCGCAATCTGCGGGGAGGGCGAGAGAAATCGAAAATATTCTCGCAGCCGCTCCCAGCGGCAGCCACCCCGGGCGTTAGCCCAGGCAGCAGCAATTGGCAAGCAATCCAGTCGCGAGGAGGATGAGAGTCAGGCGGATAATCACGGGGGAAACGTAAGCCCTCGTCGGGGAAAGGTCCAGCCGAGATGCGGGGAAGTTGTATGGTGAAGACGGAAGGAAAGTCCTGAGCCGGTGGGCGGGCACTCGTGATACTTTGTGCGGGAAGGTTGCGGTGCTCTCCGGTGGACGTTAGAGAGGGGGCGTGAGAGTAGCGATCGTCGCGCATCCTCGAAAAACTCAGGCCCCCGTGGTTCTGCGGCAGGTGCAGGCTGCTCTGGCGGGCCGAGGAATTGAGACCGTGATTGAGCGGGAAAGCGCCATTTTGATTGGGTTGGAGGGAGTGGAACGGGCCTGGGAGGGAGCCGATCTCGTGATTTCTCTCGGTGGGGATGGCACCCTGCTCGATACGGTGCATAGCATGGGAAGGTGTGACATTCCTGTTGCGGGAGTAAACATCGGCACGCTGGGGTTCCTGACGACCTGTACTGCGGATGATGTGGACCAGTTTGCGGCAGTCCTGTCACGAGGTGAGCATGAAGTCGTGGATCGTGCCGTCCTAGCTGTTCAAATGAAGGATGCGGAGGGAGTGGAGCACGCCCGGGTCGCTCTCAACGAAGTTGTGCTCATGCGTGGTGAAACCGGGCGGCTCATATCTCTCGAGGCCCGGGTAAATGGTGAGCTGCTCAATCGCTACCGGGCGGACGGATTGATCGTGGCTACTCCTACCGGATCGACGGCTTACTCTCTTGCGTCCGGGGGACCCCTCATCGGAGAGCGGGCAGGGGTCTTTGTGATTACCCCGATCTGTCCGCACACATTGAGTAATCGTTCACTCGTTCTGGGGGACAGCTCCGTGATTGAGCTGGTGGCAGGGGGGAGCAGCTCAGAAGCTATTCTTTTTACCGTAGACGGGCGGGATGTCCTCCGGCTCGGAGAGGGGAGCGTGGTCAGAATTGAGAAGGGGCCCACTCCACTGCAACTCGTCCGAATGCCGGGCCACAGCTTTTATGACACCCTGCGGGGCAAGCTGGGCTGGTCGGGCGGGTAGAAGCTTTAAGGTAATTTTGATCTATCCAGATCGAGGCGGGGCTACTAGGAATCCGCCATGCGATACGATCCGATTGAGACCTCTCTGTTTGTCCGGAACCGCGCCCGGCTGGCCGAGTTGGTCGGGCCCGGGGGAATGGTGATCGTTCACGCCAATGACATTCTTCCCTCCAATGCTGACGGAGTGCTTCCCTTTGTGCAGAATCGAGACCTTTACTACCTTTCCGGTGTAGATCAGGAGGAGACCGTGCTGGTCCTCTTTCCAGATGCCGCAGAGGAGAAGGATCGTGAAATTCTCTTTGTAAGGGAAACGAGTGAACTCATCTCGATCTGGGAGGGCGAGAAGCTCACCAAGGAGCAGGCCACCGGTGTTTCCGGAATCCAGCAGGTTCACTTGACGAATGCCTTCGAGGGATGCCTGCATCGGCTGATGCCGCAAGCGAAGTCCGTGTATCTCGCGACCAACGAGCATCTCCGGGCGGACGTGGTGGTCGAAACGCGGAACGCGCGTTTCATCAAGGAATGCAGGGCCCGGTATCCGCTGCATGATTACCAGCGGCTTGCTCCCCTCATGGATCAGTTGCGCGTGATCAAGGATGAGGTGGAGCTAAAGCAGTTGCAGAAGGCCATCGATCTCACGGAGGCTGGTTACCGGCGTGCCCTGCAGTTCATCAAGCCAGGTGTCGGAGAGTGGGAGATCGAGGCGGAGTATCTCCATGAGTTTGTCCGCAACCGATCACGAGGCTTCGCCTATCCACCGATCGTAGGTTCCGGGAAAAATGCCTGTGTGCTTCACTATGTGGAGAACAATACAGTATGCCAGGACGGGGATATGGTTCTCATGGATGTGGGGGCAGAGTGGGCCAACTGGAATGCGGACATGACCCGCACGGTTCCGGTCAATGGACGGTTCTCGGACCGCCAGCGGGATGTTTACAATGCGGTTTTGCGGGTAGAAAGGGGCTCTGCGGCATTCTTGCGGCCGGGCGTGACCCAGCAGGAGTGGCGGGAGCACACGATTGAATTGATGGAGGAGGAGCTGATTGGTCTCGGCCTGATTGATGCGGAGGAGGCCAAGGCGCAGGATCCGAATAACCGGCACCTGGTGAAAAAATACTACATGCACGGGATTGGCCACCATCTGGGGTTGGACGTGCACGATGTTGGGAATGCCTACGAGCCGATCAAGGAAGGCATGGTCTTTACGGTAGAGCCGGGAATTTACATTCGGGAGGAGAACCTGGGCGTGCGCATTGAAGATGACATCGTTATCGGAAAGAGCGGAAACACCAACATGTTCGCTAACTTCCCGGTCGAGGTGGAGGAAATTGAAGAGGTCATGAATTCATGACATGAAGCCTCTGGCCCGGATGATGGGCTGTGTCCTCCTGCTCTGCGGAGCGGGTGTCAGCTTCCTGGGGGTCCCTGGCCTCGCCCTGGGCAGTCTGCTGATGGTACTCGGCGGAGCGCTGTTCGCCCACAGTTTCCTTCCCTCCAAGTAGTCTTTCCGCCCTGAAGACCCCGGAGCGGAACGGAGGGGAGGGCGTCCTGGCCGCGACCTCTCCGGGTGAGGTTCCCACGCGGGTGGAATATTGGGGCAGGCGGAAAGGGGTCTCAGGGAAGGAAGTCTGGCAGGACCTCGTCGAGGGAGGTCAGCAACTCTTGCATGGATTGCGCGGTTTCGTTGCCCATGTTGCTGATACGGAAGGTCCTGCCCTTTATTTTCCCGTAGCCACCGTTGATGAGGAAGTTGTGTCTTTCGCGGACGGCGCCAACAAAGGCGGGAACATCGATTTCGCGGTTGTTGGCGATCGTTGTGAGCGTCCGGGAGCGGAAACCCTCTGGGGCGAAGTGCTCGAATCCATTGGATTCAAGCCACTGGTGGACCAGGGCGTTGTTTTCGGCGTGGCGTGTGTAGCGGGCATCCAGGCCCTCCGACATGATGCTCTCCACCATGTGCTGGAGGCCGTAAAGGAGCGAGATTGGAGGGGTCGAGGGCGTATTGTCCTTAGCTCCGTTCTTCGCAAATTCCAGGAAGTCGAAGTAGTAGCCGCGGTCAGGAGTGGATTCGGCACGTTTCAGTGCCGCGTCTGAGAGCACGAAGACGGAGAGGCCGGGGGGGAGCGCCATGGCTTTTTGGACTCCGGCAAGCAGAACGTCGATTCCCAGAGTATCGGTTGCGATCGGGACGGCGCTGAAGGAGGACACGGTGTCAACAACGAGAAGGACATCATCGAATTCCTTAACGACGGCCGCGATCTCTGAAAGAGGGTTCAGGACGCCGGTCGAGGTTTCGTTATGGACAAGGGTGACGGTGTCAAAGCCACCCTCTGCAAGTTTGGCTCGAACCTCCTCTGGATCAATGGGTTGCCCCCATTCGACTTGGATTTTCTCAGCCTCCTTTCCACAGCGCAGAGATACATCGAACCACTTGTCTGAGAACGCTCCGCAGCAGAGATTCAGAACCTTGCTCCGGACGAGGTTCCGGATGGAGGCCTCCATGACGCCCCAGGCCGAGGAGGTAGAAAGAAAGACGGGGCGCCCAGTGCCTGCGATGGCTTGAAGGCCTGGTTGCATGGAGCCGTAGAGTTCCTCGAAATCGCGGCCACGGTGCCCGATCATCGGGGCGCTCATAGCTTCAAAGGTTTCGGGAGTGATATCGACCGGTCCGGGTATGAAGAGCTTGGGCTTCGACATGGCGCGAGACCGTTGCCCCGGGAAAGCGTGCTGTCGAGTGAGATTATTCGCCAATCTGTGGTGGAGCTCAGTCACTGTTGAACAGTTGGTGCTCAAGCTGGATTTCTGCCCGGCGGCGACCCGCTTCCCCACGCCAGGGGCTTTCGCTGTTCTCAACCTTGCGCAGGATCTCGACCGCGGCATCCCAGCGGGGAAGAGCTCCCTGCTCCAGGATTTCCACGGCGTCGAACGCGCAGCGTGAAAAGTAATACCATTCGCTGGGTTGCTCGCTCTCCGGCAGATTCTCCCGTCTGATTACGTGGTAGTATGTATCGAGGGCCGGGCGGGATTCCCCGAGTTCTTCAAATACCTGCCCTTTGAGCCAGAAGAGGCGGTTACTCAGTGGGTAGGCGATTTCTGGTGTTGCGAGAACCTGATCGTAGATCCCGAGGGCGGCCCTGAGGTTGTTTGAGGTTCCCAGTTCGCGGTGTGCATCTGCGGTGAGCATCAGGGCGTCAAGACGGGCAGGGCTGCCTGCTGCGAGGAGAGGTTGGAGGATGGTGATGGCTTCCTGAGCCTGGCCCTCGACCTGGCTGTGGGCGAGCAGGAGGCGGGCATCCACTGAGAGAGGCCCTCCATCTTCGATCACTCGCTGCAGGAGAGAGAGCGCCTCTTCTCGCGAACTGACGGTGTTCAACTTGAGAGCCGCACGGGCGGCATAGTATAGGGCGGTTTCCTTAATGGTCTGATTGCTGGCAGTGTTTGCGATTTCCTGAAATCTCCCCTGGGCCTCGTTGAGATTTCCGTTCTGCAAATAGGCCTCGGAGATCTTGAGCTGGATCATGGGGCCGATCCGGTCGGATTTGTAAGCTTTGAGGAAGCGCTTGGAGGCTGCGATAGCCGGTTCCCAGTCGTCGGTCAGTCCGGAGAGGCGCAGATGGATGAGTAATCTGCGTAGATCGAGATGAAAACCGAGGTTGGCGGCCTCGAGGGACCGTAGCTCCTCCATGACCTGCCGGTGAGCTGATTCCCTCGATGGGTCGAGACGGAGGTGCTCTTCAGCCATGGCGAGGCGTGCTTCGGGAACCCGCGAGTGATCGGGATGGTTCCGGAGAAAGCGTTCGAGATCGAGGCGCGCGTCACCCATGTCATTGGAGGACTGATGCAGGGCGCGCTCGAGGAGGAGGGTGGCGCGGGTCTCCGCGTCGTCCAGAGTCTGTATAAGGGTGCTGAACCCGGTGGCGTCACCAGCGCGGAGGAGGCTGACCCCCGCATTGACTGCGCTTACATCTTCCTGACCGGTCGCGAGAGAGTCTCGAGCGCGAAGAAAGGCCGCGGCGGCACCCCGGAACTCCTCCTGTTCGAATTTGAGCCGGCCGAGGAGTCGGCCAGTCGTCTCGCGGAGGTGGGTCGAGGTGGTCGATGCGTTGAGGCCTTCCAGGGTTGCGATGGCCTCCTCCTTGCGTTGTGCTGCGATTTGAAGCTTTGCGAGCTCGAGAGTCGCTGCCGCCTTCGAGGAGTGGCGCGGCATGTTGTTGATGAACCAAGTGAGAAGGGTCTGGGCCTTCTGATTGGAATTGGCGTTGTTTTTCTGCCCTAAAGCAATCGAATAGTAGTAGAGCGCGTAGCCGGAGCGTGCAGCGGTATCTGGCGAAAGAATGATTTCCCCAGGCCCTTGTTCTGAGGGGGTTTCGTCCCCGGCAAGGTTGGCCCAGGCTGAGAATTGCTGTTCGACGCGGCTTTTCAGCGATTCGGTCACTGCCCAGTTTGCGAGACGGTGGAAGGCGGCCCCCATCAGAGCAGTGCGGGGATGAGTGTCGATCAGGTTGATAAGGGTCTCGATGGCCTTCTCGGGTTCTCCGGTTTCCTGCATGCACCCGGCCAGAGACACCTGAGCGCTGTGCCGAAGCAGATGAGGGACGGCCCCCGGGTCATCAACAATGGCTCGGAAGGCCTGCATGGCCTGTGGTTTTTCAGTGCGGGCGAGAATCTGGGCTTGAAGGAAGCGGGTGTGTACCTGCCTCTTGCGGTTACCGTCCTCTTGCGGGTTTGCGAGGAGGGCTGCGGCTTGGGTCGGCTGATCTTGCTGAAGGAGAATTGTAGCGTGCAGGAGTTTGGCTTCCTGAGCGATTTCAGGGTCTTCGTTGCCGCTCAGTTCAGTGAGGAGACGGCCTGCTGCCCGGGGGTCTCCCAGGGCAGAAAGGAGGTGGGCTCTGGACAGGAGAGCCTGTGTTCGCTGTCGCGGGTCCCCGGCGTCATGCAGGCGCGCGAAGAGCCCCGCAGCGAGGGTGAGCTCCGCTCGTAGAATGTGTGCTTGAGCGGCCCAGAAGATAGCGTCCTCATTTCCTGCATCCGCAGCGGTTGCCAAGTGGCGGAGGGCGATAGCGCCATGGGTGCGGGCGGTCTCCGGTTCTTCTTCCAGTCTCCCCGTGCGGACTCGAGCCTCCCCGAGTTTTACCTGGATCGTGGTCGTTGCTCCCGCATCCTCCGAAAAATCAGAAAGTGCGTCCGTGAGGGGGGCAATCGCGAGTTCCGGGAGGTAGTCTGCGAGGGCCGCGAGGCCCTTACGGTAGGAGGCGTTGTCCTCCAGCGTTGTTTCGGACTGCCCCTCGCTCCGGAGTGGGCAGAGTGCCAATGTGAGGAGCAGGGATGCAAGGCGGAGCACGACACGAGATTACCAGACCCACGCTCAATTGCCAGAGCAGGATTAGACTGTTCCGAATGAGCGGTCTCCGGCATCACCGAGGCCGGGACAGATGTAGCCCTGTTTGTCCAGGCAGCGGTCCAGCGCGGCGGTGAACAGAGGGACATCCGGGTGGGCGGCCTCGAAGGATGCCACGCCTTCCGGGGCGGCAATGAGGCAGGCGAAACGAAGGCTCGAAGCGTTCTCCTTCTTCAGAATGCGTGTTGCTTCTATTGCGCTGCCCCCGGTGGCCAGCATCGGATCGAGCACAATGGTGTCCGCGCCCGAGAAATCAACAGGTGGGCTGGGATAATAAACTTCGGGAAGGAGGGTCTTATGATTTCGGCGCAGGCCCATATGAGCGACCACGGCTTCCGGAATAAGGTCGAGGAACCCCTCGGCCAGGCTCAGGCCAGCCCGGAGAATGGGGACGAGAATGACGGGTCGGGCGAGGCTCTGGCCTTCAGTGGTCTCGAGGGGAGTTTCCACGGTGGTCGTTGTGGTAGGCAGACTTTCGGTCACCTGCGGAACCATGAGACGTGCGACATTGTGCACCAGGTTGCGAAATTGCTCGCAGCTGCACCTCTTGTCTCGCAGCCGGGAGAGGCGGTCGCCGATCAGGGGGTGTTCAATTACGTTCACGGTTCCAATGGGGTCGCCTGGCTGTCAATTCTCGTTTCCGAGAAGAGCGCGAAGCTCCTCTTCGGAGATGCCAAGGCGGCAGGCTGCCTTCTTGAGGTCGCTGTCGCATTTTTCAAATACCTGCTTAGCGACCTCGTTCTGAAACCAGTTAAGGAGGCCCTCGTCGGTCTGAGGAGCGATCGAGAGGAGGGTCTCCATGGCAGCCTGAATTTTCTGGTTCTCGGAAAACGGGCTCCTCGCAAATGGGATGTCTTCGGGGAGGAGGAGATCGCTGGTCGAGAGGGCGCACGCCCGTGCGATGGTGTTTTCCAACTCACGGACATTGCCGGGCCAGTGGTGTTTTTGCAGGACTTCAACAGCTTCTCCACTAAGGCGCATGCGGGCCATACCCTGCTTGCGGGCAAGTCGCTGGAGGAAAAATTCGGCGAGGAGTGGGATGTCTTCCGGTCTGTCCCGCAGGGCAGGAAGGGCGATCTCCACCACATTGAGGCGGTAGTAGAGGTCCTCGCGGAACTGACCGGCGGAGACTTCTGCGGCAAGGTCCTTGTTCGTAGCGGCGACAATGCGCACGTCGCTTGTGAGGGTTTCGTTTCCCCCCACCCGTGAGAACGAGCCTTCCTGGAGGATGCGGAGAAGTTTAACCTGCACGGAGGCAGGCATATCTCCAATTTCATCGAGGAAGAGAGTCCCTCCGTCACATTGTTCGAATCGCCCCGCTCTCCGCTGGACCGCGCCCGTAAAGGCTCCCTTCTCATGGCCAAAAAGCTCACTTTCGAGGAGGTTCTCGGGTATCGCGCCACAGTTGATGGCCACCATTTCGCTTTTTCTGCGGGGGCTGTACTCGTGAATAGCGTGAGCGACCAGTTCCTTGCCAGTGCCGCTTTCCCCGGTGACGAGAACGGGGGCGTCGCTTTGTGCCACCCGCCCAACAACCTTGAAGACCTCCTGAAGAGGTCGGGACACGCCAATCATCTTCACCGGGCCATCCACTGCGGGGAGGCTTGGCGCCGTGTCATCGGCCTGCCTGCGCTGTTCCGAGCTTTGGAGGGCGGATTCCACCACGGGGCGAAGTTCGAAGGGGAGGGACTCCTTGCGGAGGACGTCCCGGGCCCCCCGGCGCGTTGCCTCG
>Ga0163179_10000054_pt1 | contig 88760 bp, 63 predicted proteins | sample AtlANTMetagenome_FD_109643 | JGI IMG/M metagenome (GOLD analysis project Ga0163179, IMG submission 109643) | Marine eukaryotic phytoplankton communities from the Atlantic Ocean - Atlantic ANT 2 Metagenome | ecosystem: Environmental > Aquatic > Marine > Oceanic | place: North Atlantic Ocean...
CAGCGTGACGAGCCAGTCGTTGTGCAGTGCTTAGCCTCGCGCGTTTCCCGCACGCATGGCTGCTCCTAGCGACTGTCAATCCACTGTCAAAGTCACTTCCGAATGTCGTGACCCAGCGTGACGCAGCGACTCCCCGTGCGCCGAATCCGGAGCAGGCCACGGTTCTGCTCGGTGACCTGTTGCAGCAGTTTCTCCACCACGTGGACGTAAGTGGATGAAGTTGCAGGTCAGCGTCGGCGGCGGTCGATCGCGCGCTGCATGACGGGAATGAGGCGCTGCGCGGCTTCGCGCACGGACGGGTCCGGGTCGTCGAGCAAGGCGCGGCTCAGCTCGAGGTCGTGCGCCGAGGCTGTGCGGTCGGAAAGCATCGCGTCGAGGGCGCGTTTGCGGCTAGCTGGATCTGCGTCCGTAAGCCCCGCCTGGATCGTCGCGCGGATCTCACGGTGGTTGCGCACGAAGCGGCGGTCGACGAGCGAGCGGCTGAGCAGACCGGCCGCCTCATCCCGTACGTTTGGGTCCGGGTCGCCGCGAAAGCCGGACGCTGTTGGCCTTAGCCACAGCTCGACCGGCTTCGATTCGAGCGCCAAGAGGGCCGCGCGCCTCGAGAGCGGTCTCTCTGCGCCGGTAGCTTGGCCCTGCATCTCGGCCAAGAACGCCGGGTCATCGCTAGCGCGTAGGGCCCTGCCGAGGCGCACGCCGACTTCGTCGCGTTCTTCGATCTCGACCTGCTCCCAAAGCCAACGCGCTGCCGCAGGGCTATGCCGAGCGGCGTCCGATAGCGACGCTAAGACACCCTGTAGCCGCCGCAGCCACGCGTCCTCGGCCTCGCGGTCATCGTCATCCTCTGGACGGCCGCCCAGCAATTCCCGCAGCTCCGCGACGCGCGCGATGAGCGCGAGCCGGTGTTTTTCGGAGAGGTCGCGGGGAGCCACGACGCCGTTCGCCGACGAGGCGCGGACTGCGGCGCGCGCTAGCGTGAGCCCGTCCGCGGACTCGGCCGGGACCACCACCTCCGCGACCACTGCGCGCGCGGGCGTCGTCGCCGAAGATGAGTCACCCCCAGGGGCGACAGGCTCCTGCGCCCGCGGCCACGCGTACGCGCCCGCGCAGATCCCCGCGAACGCGAGGATCATCAGCGCGAAGCGCGCGAACGGTGGTTGAGCGGAAGGTGCCTTCATCGATCCAGGACGGTCAGCAGGTGGTAGGTCTGCGGCGCTGCCGCCGCGTCGGGGTTGTAGACCACCAGATAGTAGGTGCCTGCCTCGGCGAAGGTGTGATCGAGGAACGCGTCTCCGTTGACCGCCACGCCGTTGTCGGGCATCAAGCAGTCATAGCTACCCTCGGTGAGCCGCTCTATGGAGCTGTGGAGATCGAGACGGATCGCGCCGTCGACCCCACCCCCCGAGAGTCGCGCGTCGAGCGTGGTCGCCTGGAGGCGGTCCCCAGCTTGGGCCACGACCGCGTAGACGTCGTAGTCGTCCGCAGCGGCGACAGAGCTCTCGACTTCGACGACCCATGGACCAGCGCCCGCGCTGATCGGCTGAGCGCTCGCGAAGTCAGCCGCGCTCAAACCTGCGACGCCGTCGTCGTTCGGCTCGACCTCCGCAGACGTCCCCAGCGGGCGCACCGCGATCCGCTCGCGCCAAGCGTAGCCAAGAGACTGTCCGTCTGCGGCCGCCAGATCGACGGTGAACGCGACGTCGACGAAGGCGCCGCCGTTCGGCGTCAACGTCGTCGCCGGGGTGAAGGATACGATCCGACCGTCGCCCTCCAGCGCGAAGTTGCCTGCGACGTCTGCGCCCCCGTCACGCACCCGGATCCCCGCGTTGACGGACGCAAGGTCGACCGCGCGCGAGAACGCAAACCGCAGCGTCTCTGTCGACGATACGAGGGTATTTCCCGTGTAGAGGTGCGGCGAAGGGAACGTGGCCACATACACGAGCGGCAACGCCATACCGTCGAAGGTGGCGCCGAGGAGCCCGGCGTTCGGACCGCCGTAGGCGCCCATGTCGTTGCGGGTGCCGTCCCTGTCGTTCCAGAACGGGTCTGGATGCCCTGCGTTGATCGCCGCCGACGAGTTGCGCGTCCGGAACAGTTCTGGGAGGACCTCGGCGGTGCCCGCCTGTCCTAAGCCGATGAGGCTCTCGAGCCCGTAGAGATAGAACGGCTCGCCGCCCAGGTTGCCGAGCCCGGCTGGGGTCGGCTGGTCACGAATGAGAGAGTAATAAGGCCTGGCTCCCCGGTCCGCGGCGACGTCTACGGCGCCGTTGTGACTGGCGATGCAGTTCAAGATATAGGCTTGCAGGTCGCCGTTGGCGTCGTCGATGTCCTGTCCGTTTTCAAAGCCAGCTTCGAAGCTGGATTGCGACCCATTGTAAGCCGCGGTGTTGTTGATGAGCTGCGGCGCAGGCCCGTCTGTCTCCACGTCAAAGCCGCCGCCGGACGAAAACGCAGCGACGTTGTTAAGCGCGCGCGCTTGCACCACCACGCTAGGCTCCAGCTCAATATGCATGCCTGACTCACTGCTGTCCTGCCCGCCGCCACCAAGGAAGTGCCGCTCGATCAGCGCGCCCGACATCTTTGACGTGAGGTCCAAATCTATGGCCCCAGAGACACCGTCGGCCATGGCCCGCAGAGTGTTGTAGCCAGCGTAGAAGACAGCCATCGACGCGCTGTCTTCGACCGTAAGGTTATTGAGCTCATCATCGCGTCTATCGATGATCTCGAACGGGTCTTCGCCTGAGACGAAGTTGTTGAACGCCCTGATCGTGTAAAGACCGTCAGGGAACGTCACTGGCTGCGTGGTCGTGGAGAGATAGGGTTGCAAGAAGCATTCGAATCCGTCCTCGGTACCAACCAACGTGTTGTGGCAAATATCGACGAGAACAGAGCCGCCGTGACCAACACCAGCAGCAACGCGGAATCCTTCCGCGGAGCCAAAGGACACGTTCCGCTCGAGACGCACTGCGATCTTGCCGCCGCTCGACGCGTCATCCGTCAAGCCAGGCCGCGCCCAGAAGAAGCACGGCCTTGCGGACTCCGTGACGTTACAGCCGCTCACCTCCACATCCGTCGTGCCGCCAGCCGCGACCTGCATCTCCACATAGAGCGGGTATGCCTCGAAGTTCAGGATGTCGTTGTCGACAAACCGCATGACGACGTCACCGCCAACGTTCAGCGCCACGGGATCCCTGTAAGGGCTAGAGTCGATCTCGCGATCGCTTGAAACCACGAGCGCAGAGTCATTTCCGCCGTTGAAGAAATTGCGCTCGACGTTGAGCGCGAGGCTACCACCGTCGCCAAAGTCGTAGATGTCACGTAGCCATATTGCAGCGCCCGAGTGATCACGGACTTCGTTATCCGAAATCGTGATCGATAGGTCGCCGCCAGCCGCTGGGTCGGCGGCAGCAAACGCTAGCGCCCAACATCCTTCAAGGTCATCACTAGGCTGTTGGTTGACGCCGCCGCCTGCGAAGGTCCGACCGCCCGCCAGGTTGTGCGTGATGAGCACGTCCGTGCCAGCAGGCTGCACGTAGAGAGACCGCGCCGCGGGCGACACTGCACCCAGAGCCCAGTGCACGTTACCAAGGATGCGGTTGTTCTGGATCCGAAGCTTCCGGTAGCCACCGGCGACCTGGAAAGCCCTACGGGCGGATCCGAGCGCGCGGTTCCCCACGATCTGCAGTTCGCTGCCAGCCGCCTGCGACGAAGTCTCCGCGGCGAGCGTGTTGCCGTCGCTCAGCGTGCAACCAGACAGCTGCATATCACCGCTAGCGACGCGCACTGCCGCCGACCGCGACGCGACAGACCCGGGACCAGAAGGTGTAGTGATGGCCGTCTGCACCGTCCGGCCGAGGATCATGTATTCGTCGTCGTCGATCCAGATGACCTCACGCAGGACCCCTTCCGAGTCGTGCTGCACGAGATCACCGACGATCAACTCGCTTTCGAACAAGGTCCCAGTACCACTAACATAGAGCTCATAGCTCGATGAAACGTCGCCTTCTAATGTCCCCGTCAACGGTGACAGCGTGAAAGGCAGATCCCCCGTAAAGGCAAATCCATCAACGCAGGATTTGCCGCCCGCGTTGTCGACCCGCACGAGGTCATCGTCAGCGAGCACAGATAAGCCGACGCCCGTGAGCACGGTTTGGTGCGTGCTCGTGTCACGCGACGCGAGCACGTCGGCCCCCGTCGCGCCGGGCGCGAGGCCGGCGAAGCGCGCGAAGCCGCCGAACAGGCTGATCTCCATCCCAGACGCAGCCACATCCACCTCGCCTGCGTATGAAGTCCCGCCGGCGTCCGCGTCGACGACGACGACGCCGCCACCAGCTCCGACCACGGCGTTCACGGCGTCTTGGATGGTCGCGTAGGGCGCGCTGAATACGCCGAGCGCTCCCGCGCCGGTGCCCGAGTCGCTGACGAAGGCGACGTCACTCGGGTTGACAGGAGCGACAGAGATCTCGACCGCGTTCGCGTCCGCGTTGTCCGCGCCGTCGACCGCGCGCACGACGTAATAGCCGCGCACCCCCTCTGCGATATCCGTGGAGTCCGCGCCCGTGACGACGATCGACGTCGCCCCCCCCGACGTCGTTACGAGCGGTTGGCTGAAGTCCTGGCCACCAGAGGAGAGCCCGAGGTAAACCGCGTAACGCAGATCTGCTTGCGGAGTCGTCTCATCTTGTCCAGCGTCCCACGACAGCAGCACCGCGTCGCCGCCAGCAGTCGCGACGGACGTGAGGCCCGTGAACAGCGGCGCGATCGTGTCCGACGGCGTAACCGTTGAGCCTCCGACCCCCGCGCTGTCGCCGCTGTTGCTGCACGCGCACAAGAACGCGAAGAACCAGATAGAACACGAAGACGATCGCAGCTGGCCTGGGGCTTCGCCCGATGCTGCGCTCATGCGACGGCGTTCAAATTTAGACGTTTCGGTTCTCATCGTTCGATCGTCCCCATCAGTTGGTAGGTTTGCGGCGCGGATACGCTCGACGCGTTCGTCACCACCAAGTAGTAGGTGCCCGCGCTGGCGAAGGTGTGATCCAGGAAAGCGTCTCCCGGGGGCCTGTCCCCACTGCCGGGGTCGTAGTTGACGGGAGCGAACATCCCCCTGCGGCCTTCGGTGAGCCGACCGCTAAGGCTATGCAGATCTAATGAGATCTCGCCGTCGAGACCTCCGCCCGCTGTTCGCGCGTCTAGGATCGTGGCCTGCAGACGGTCCCCGGCGTCCACCGTGACTGCGAAGACGTCGACGTCGGCCGTCGCGGCGATCGACGCCGAGAGCTCGAAAGCCTGCGAGTCGACAGAAGCAGCGCTGATCACTTGGGCGCTCGTGAAGTCGGCGCTGCTCAAGCCCGCGACGCCGTCGTCGTTCGGCTCGACCTCGGCGCCGGCCACGGCGGGGCGCACTCCGATCTGCTCGCGCCAGGCGTAGCCGAGCGCCTGCCCCGACGTATCGGCTAGCGACTGGGTGAAGCAGACCTCCACCGAGGAGCCGCCGTTCGGAACCAGGGTTGTCGAAGGACTGAACGTTGCCACCAGCCCGTCGTATTCCGTTCCGAAAGTACCAGGGACAGATACGCCGCTCGCGTCCTGAATGACGATGCCGGCGGCGAGCGTTGCTGGATCAACGGGACGCGTGAAGAAGAACCGCAACACCTCTGATTGCGAAACCAAGCTAGCGCCCGTGTAGAGCTGCGGTCCCGGCGAGGTCGCGACGTAGACGAACGGCGCCGTCATGCCATCCAACTTCGCGCCGACGGGGCCGGCATTTGGTCCACCAAAGGCGCCCATGTCGTTTCGCGTGCCGTTCGCGTCGTTCCAGAACGGGTCCGGGTTCCCCGCGTTGACAGCGCGTGAGGTCTCACGAGTCATGAGGAACTCTGTCAGAAGTTCGTTAGAGCTGAGCGCCGCCGATCCAGGCAGGCTCTCGATGCCGTTCAAGTAGAACGGCTCACCGCCGAGGTTGCCGAGCCCTGAAGGACTCGACGTGTCTCGTATCAACGAATACAGCGTGCGAATACCCGCCGCCGCGTCGACGTCGCCGCCGCCGTTGTGGCTCGAAATACAGTTGAGGACGTATGCCTGAATCCCGCCTTTCTCATCCATGGCGCTTCGACCCCCTAACCCGATGCCGGCGATGCCCGCCTGACCTGAGTAGGCGAACGTGCTGTTGATCAGCTGGGGCGCGGGGCCAGTCCTGGCGAGCGCTACCGCGCCGCCACCGCCGAATGCTGTGACGTTGTTCAGAACGCGAAGGTCGCCAATGACCGCCGGGCCGACTTCGGTCAGGTCGATCGTGCCGTAATAGTCGCTATACGTGCCACCTCCGATGAAGTTCCGCTCAGCGAGCATTCCAACGTAAGGTCTGCCCTCATCGTCCACATCCAGCCGCAGGAGGCTGTAGCCGTCTACAATCCCGCGCAGCGTGTTATGACCGACATAGGCCAAAAGCATCCCCGTGAACGCTTCCGGTATTTCGTAGCTATATTCACGAATCTCGACCCCTTCTTCGCCGTTGAGATAGTTGTTGAAGACGTTTACGGATATTAATCCGTCTAATCCGGCGTGGCTTTGTGCGGCCGGCGAGAAATAACCATTATACGTGATTTCGAAGCCGCCCTTGTGAGCGCCGACGATGGTGTTTGCGCAGGCATCAATAGACGTCATTCCACCGTGCGCGACGTTGATATTGTAAACCTCCAAGGCCTCCGTGCCCCCGAAATCAACGTTGCGGCGGAAGTCAATGTCTAGGACGCCGCGATCACAAGCTCCGGCAACGTCTGTTGACTCCCCCCGAATCTCCAGTGCTTCGGACTCCGCGACGGCATAGAAGTTGTCGGAACAATCAATAGCGACCCGACTGTCTGCAGCGACGATCATGTCACGCACAGTGACCATCTCGCCATTGCTCATCGTAAAGTCGTTACGCCTAATGGCGATCGATCCATCCACGTCCTCATACGGAACTTCGATTGGGTCGTCATAACAACCATCCGCCTGGTCTAGATGCATCCTGACAAAGCCGCGCGCGGTGTTGACAGAGAAGTTGTCCTCGACTTTCACGTCATAGCTTCCACCCGCGCCCAGCCTCGCCAACCCTCCAAATTCGAATGCTTCACCGGATTGCACCGCCCGAACCTCATTATCCGATATTTGCACGCTGAGTTCGCCGCCGCTAAGCGGATCTGCTGGGGCAAAGAGGACGTCCGACCACCCGGTAGTGCGTGTATTGTTAAACGTCGAACCCGAGGAGTTCGTGCAAGGTGTGATGCTTGTGAATCCAGACGTCGGCCGCCCCGACATCAAGTTATTGCTAATGCACAGTTCAAACCCGCTTGGCGGCACGTTGAGCGAGGGCGGCGAAGCGCCGATGGTCGTCAAGGCAAGTAACCGCTCCGACAAGTGGTTGTTTTGCAGTCGCAGTTCCGAAAAGACACCACCGGCGCGAACTGCCAGGAGTCCAAGTCCATTGATCGAATTCCCGACGATCCTCGCCGCGGGCTCCGCGGCGACGCCAGCATCGAGCGCAACCCACGCGGAGCCGGTGTAACGGCAACCCGATACTTGCACGTTGGCGCTGACCGCGCGGACTGCTGGCTGATCGGCCCACTTAGCGATATCGAATAGCCCGCTAGGCCAATATGCAGCAGAATTCGAGGCGTAGAGTGCTGTATCAGATGTGATGCTACTGACTTGCAAGATGGCCACATCTATGCCGCCTGCGCTGCAAACAAGGAGGTCGCCCGCGCTGACCTCCGACGTAAACAACGTGTTTACGCCGACGATCGAACTGTAGTTGCTCTGGTCCAAATCCACCTGACCCGTCAACGGTGGGCTGATCAGGCTGCCGGCAAACTCGAACCCGTCAACGCAAAACAAACCACCGACGCCGTCGATCCGCACCAGGTCGTCGTCTACTAGAGACGCTAGACCGGCGTTCGAAATCGTGGACGTGTGCGCGTCGACGTCGCGGGTCGCCAAGACATCGCGCCCTTCTGGGATCGCCGGCAATTCCGAGAAGCGCGCGAAGCCTCCGTAAAGCCCGATCTCCGTGACGGTCGCCGTCACGTCGACCTCCGCGGCATAGACCGTGCCGCCGCTCGCTGCATCCACCAGCACTACGCCGCCTCCGTACGCTTCGATCGCGTCAACCGCCGCCTGAATGGTCGGGAACGGATCGTCGCTATCACCGCGTGTGCCAGCGCCCGTCGCGGTGTCGCTGACGAACGCGACGGCCTCGGCGAGGACTGGCGTCACCGCCAGCTCGACTTCGTTGACGCTGGCGTTATTGCTCTGGTCGAGCGCGCGCACGACGTAATGCGCGCGAGCGCCGACGGTGACGCCGTTCGAGGCCGTGAGGATCACGGACGTCGCACCCGCTGCCGTCGTCAGCAGCGGCACCTGAAAGTCGTGCCCACCCGACGTCGCCGCGGCGAACACCTGATAGCGGATGTCGCCTGTCGCAGACGACTCGTCGACCGCCGCTTGCCACTGCAGCAGCACCGAGGCACCACCGGCGGTCGCGATCGACTGCAGGCCCGAGAAGAGCGGCGCGGTCGTATCGCTCGACGCCAAAATGCCACCTGTGACGTCTCGATCGCCGTTGTTGCACGCGCCCAGCATCGAGAGTCCGGTCAGCGCCAAAACGGGAAGGGATTTCATCTTGCTCACTTCTGCACCTGCCTCGTGTGAATCCACGTGTGCGGAAATGTTCCGCATGAGTATTCAACCTGTGCGAGCACGCCGCGCAAATCTAAATGCTCAATGCTCCCCTTGCGCCGCGCCGTCATTCACCCTCGCACAGTTGCGGCACGTCGAAGGATCTATAGCGCCGTACGAGGGGCGCTTTCGAGCCGTCGCTGTGCGCTGCGGCGCGGCGCGCGATGATGGCCCTTGGCGCGCGGCCTCGATGCAGGGGTTCCAGCCGCGGTCGCGCTGGGAGCGGTTCGCCGCACCGTCCACCGGAGCGCGCTGCAAACTATAGATTGCCTCTCCGGGCCGCAGCATGAAGCTCTTATCCCCGGCTCGACTTCAGCCGGGCCAGCTAACGCTTCTTCGCGATCTTCAGCTTGTCGATCTTGGCCCGCGCCTTGATGGACTCCTCGCTGCGCGTCATGGACCTGCTGATGGCCTTCAGTCCCATGCCCTTCTCTGCCAGCTGGCGGAGCTTTGCGATCTCGGCGGGAGTCCACGCCTGGCGATGCCGTTCGAAGCGTTCGGTCATGTTTGGAGTTGCGAGCGTAGTGGGACGGCGCGCCAAGTGCAGTAAAGACTACCGCTGCAATCGGCCCACGAGGAGGCCGACGAGTTGGAGAACTATCTCCGAGACGTTGACGGCGCGCGACCGGCGATGTCGCGCCGCGGCCGAGAACGCCGACTGTTCCGAGCCGACGACGGGGCCGCGTGGCGATGTGCAATGGTGGGGAGCGTGACGGGGGGCGGGTCGTCCGTAGGCACCGACCATTCCGGCGCGGCAATCAGGGGCTCGAATCCATCGCGCGCACGTCTTATATGACACATATGTCTGCTGCCTACGAGATCCTGCGCGTGCTGTCGCTGGCGGCCTTCCTGTTTTACGGGGGCGCGTGTGTCTTTACGGGCTCGATGGAGGCCGAGTTTCAGCGATACGGGCTGTCAAACATGCGTGTGCTGGTGGGCAGCCTCGAGCTGCTCGGCGGGCTCGGGCTGCTGGCCGGCTACTTTTACATGCCGTTCGTCGCGTTCGCATCAGGCGGCCTGTGCCTGCTCATGGTGCTCGCTGTCGCGACCCGAGTCCGCGTCGGCGACTCGTTCGTCGAGGCGCTGCCGGCGCTCACGCTTTGCCTCGTCAACGCGTTCATCTTTGCGGTCGCCGTCGTCGGCCGGCGCGCAGCGCAAAGCGGCGGCTAATAACCGTCCGCGGACGTCCCGCGGCCCCTAAACGAATGCGACGAACAGGCTGAGCACGAGCAGCGTCAGCGCGGGCATCGCTTTCTTTGGCGGGTCCTTGACCTTGACGTGCATGACCGCCGCGCCCGCCATCAGCGCGGCCAGGCCCGCCGCGCCCGGCACCGTTGCCGCCGGCGCCCAGACGCCAACCAGCAGCGCGACCGCACACGCGAGCTTCAGCGCGCCGACGACGTAAAACATGGTCGGCGGCAGACCGTAGACGGCGAACTCCTCCTTCATGTTTTGCGCGGCGCCGCCGCGGTAGTCGGTTGCCCGGTTCACCCGCAGCAGCCAGACATTGAGGATCACAAGGGCCAGGGCGACTTGGAAGACGAGGACGGCGGTGCTCATGTGCTTGCTCTCACGACCCTACGATAACGAACGAAGCGCAGGTGTCCGCAGCACAACGCCGCAAACGACCTGAGTCTTTTCGTCGGGCCTACGCGGTTCAAGCTGCGGCCCATACCAACTTGACATCAGGCGGGGGGAGATTCAAACACACTTGCTCCGACCACTTTCTGAGTTTCGTCTGCAACGCTGAATGCGCCGGCCGGGCGGGGGCGTTCCCGGCGGGTCTGCTGGCTGGAGTTTGACTGTCGACGGTCCGCAGTGCACAGAGCGCGCCCGGGGTCGGCTTATCCTGATGGAGTCGGGTAGAGCACGTTCAGGGTCAGGTCTCAGCCCAGCCTCCGCACGATGAGGCTGATCCTCTAGCATCAGCGATCGCCGTGAAGTCCAAGCCATCACAAGACCGCTCCACGCGGGCTCGCTTTGCCATCGCCGTCATGTTGGCCTGCGCGCTCGCAGGGTCAGCCGCGGCGCAAGTCGAGACGGTCACGGTCGACGGGCAGCGGTTCCTCGGGCAAGCGGCGGCGCGAGCGACGTTGATCCTCGACGCCAACTCGTGCTTCTTCGATGGAGCGGGCCTGCAGTGCAAAGGTCAGGGGCCGGCCGTCGCCCAAGGCGACCGGCTCAACGGGGGCAAGAGCTTTGACCTGATCACCGGCATCCAGGCCGGCAACCAGGTGTCGTGGTATGTGAACGTAGCAACCGCGGGCGTGTGCAAGGTCGCGTTGCAGCCCAGCAAAGACGGGCGCCCAAAAACGAAGCTCGAGCTGCGGGTTGAACAGCAGCGCGTTCTGTTGGGCGCGAAGACGGCCTCGCTTCGCTTCGCCCGCGCTGGCGTGCATCGCATCCGCCTCACAAGCCCCGCTAAGTCGGCAGCGAGCGTTAGCGGGCTCGCGCTGAGCGGCGCTGCCATGGACGGCGCTTCGCTGCTGCGAACACGCTGGCGCCCCGCTGCTGCGCACGCGAAGTTCCGCTCCTCCACGCTCGCAGCGGGAGCGCGCGTTTGGATCATGGAGATGGACGCCGCTCCAGGCGACGCTGGGTTCTACTCGCCCATGACCACGCCGTTCGGCTACTTCGGCCCCTCGTGGACCAAGGAGGGCATCCCGACCGGCATGAACTTCTCGATGTGGTCCTTCGGACGCGGCAAAGAGGAGCCGCCGCTCGAGCAGCTCTCGCACCTGCTGGCTGTCGGCCATCCAAGCGCGCGCTTCGACGGCTTTGGCCACGAGGGGACGGGCGTGAAGCCGCGCGGCTGGAACCCGTTCGAAGAGTGGCGCGGCCAGCGCTGCGTGTTGGCGCTGCGCATGGAGCGCGGCGACCCCTACGACACCTACTCCGGCTACCTGTTCGACGAGGCCTCGCGGACCTGGAAGCTGTTCTGTGCAGGCCGCAAATACACAGCACCGAAGCAGGGTCAGCGGCGCAAGCGCGCGAACGCCGACCGGATGCTCCTCCCCGGGAGCTTCGTTGAGGTGCCTGGCCCTCCACACCGGCAGCGCACGGGACACATCGTCCGCGAGATGCGCTACCGCGGCTTCCTGCTCGACGAACAGCGCGCTCCGCACACGCTCGATCGCATCAGCGGCCGCGACAAGACGCCGGTTGGCAACCAAGGCCGCGGCGTCACCGACGACGGCCGGTTCCGGCTTTGGATGGGCGGCATGGAGCAGTTCGAAGAGAGCCCCGCGCAGACGCTCGCAGCGCGCTACGACGCGAGCACGCTCGAATGGATGAAGCCCGCCAAGCTCGCGGCGCTGTTCACTTGGCCGACCACGATCACGATCCAGTCCGCCGTCCGAAAGGACGGGGTCGTGCGCGTCACCTGCCAATCAAGCGGCGTGGGGGAGCCCTCGAGCGTGCGCCTTTACGCCGGCGCCAGGGATGGCCTCACGCTCGCCGACCGTTGGGATCATGCGATTCCGATCCCAGACCTCCCTAGCGGAGATGCGTGCATCCAGGTAGAGGTCCCAGCCACCGCGCGGTTCGCCCGCATCTTGGTCGAGAATGAGAACGGGAAGTTCTGGTCGATGCAGACGGTCCCGATCGCGACGGAGTAGTCCGTCGACGCCGACCATCCGGGCGCGGCAGGGGGCTGCCCGCCGTTCTCGCTCGATCAGCTGCTCGACCTAGAGCTCGTGCGGGTCCAGCGGTGGGCCCGTAAGATGGACGGCCCGGTTCGACGACCTGCCGCTTGGTCGCTTCTGCGACGCCGTGCGGGGCTACTCCGGCCGTCTCGACATCGCTTCTGCGAATCGGTAGCCGACGCCCCGAACCGTCTCGATGGCGTCGGAGTGCTCTCCCATCTTTTGGCGAAGGGAGCGCACGTGAACGTCGATGTTGCGGTCCGTGACCACCGCGTCTTCTCCGATAACGCGGCTGAGAAGGTGCGCACGCGGGAAGACACGACCCGGATGCGAAGCCAGAAAGTGAAGGAGCCGCATCTCGGTCGGCGTCAAGTTGAGGAGTTGGTCACCGACGCGCGCTTCGTATCGGCCCAGGTCGACAACCACTGGGCCCCTCTCCACCCGCTCCCTGGCATCGACGCCGTCGATCGCGGTCGCTCGGCGGATGACGACCTTGACCCGCGCGATCAGCTCACGCGGGCTGAACGGCTTGGTGATGTAATCATCGGCTCCGATCCCGAGCCCGAGCACGATGTCGCTCTCCTCGCTCTTCGCCGTGATCATGATGATCGGGATGGCCTGGGTGACGGGGTTGGACTTCACGGTCCGACATACCTCGACGCCGTCCATGCCGGGGAGCATCAGGTCGAGGATGATGAGATCCGGATTCTCGGTCTGGATCTGACTCAGGGCCTGCTCTCCGTTGCGGCAGCGGATCACCTTGTGACCCTCGCGTTCGAGGTTGTAGTGAATGACCTCAAGGATGTCGGGTTCGTCTTCAACGACCAGAATCTTGATCTTTGCCACGGCTGGGGGGGGGGGATGTGGGGCTTGGTTTCAGAAGGGACGTCGACTGAAGCTATGCCGCTTTGCAAATACTTGATTAAGACTGCATGAAGCGATCGGTGGCGCCGCAGTGAGCTGGCGCCGATGTATGAACGGGCTTGGCGATGCCCTTGGACGTAAGCGCGAGCAGCGCTGCTTGCTGGGTCGCAGCGGGGGCTGGGCCTGCCGCGTCACGGTGCACGCCGCCGTGTTGTGGCGCGCCGTCGGCGCGGCAGGGGTGGCTACGCAGAGCCGCGACAGGCGCCCGGTCGCCGCGCGGTGGCCGGCCCCGGAGTTCTCTAGCTCCCAACGAGGAGGGCGTCCGTCGTGCTCCTGGCGGCCAGTGGCTGGAGGCCCATCCGCGCCATGCGCTCAACCGTCATCGAGTTCTTTGAAGGGTCATGCACGCTTCATCACTTCTGAACATGGCTCTCTAGGTTCCAGAGTGTTCCAGGAGCGGCCGAAAGGCGCATTCAACGCAACAGAAGAGAAGAAGGGCATCACCATGAATCACATTTCCACTTTAGCGGCGTCGCTCGGGCTCGCCGCCCTCGCCTCGGCCCAGAGCATCACCGGCGCGAATGGCGTCAACCACACGGCGCCGTTCAATACTTCCATCACCCTCGACGCGGCGAACAACCCGCACGTCCTCTCGGGTGACATCTACATCCTTCCGGGCGCGACGCTGAACATCGGGCCTGGCGTCCGCTTCGAGAGCAACCTCAACAGCACGCTCGCGATCACGCGCGGCGCGCAGATCAACGCGCTCGGCACTGCGGACGCGCCGATCGTCTTCACGTCGAACCAGGACACCGGCGTTTACCGCCAGAACGCCAACAACGAGTGGGGCAACCTGACGGTGATGGGCTCGGGCTACATCTCCGAAGATGAGACCGTCAGCAACACCTCGACTCCGTCTGCGACCAACTACGCCGACATGGAAGGCCTGACCCCCGCGGTCGTCGGCCTGAACGACTACGGCGGCGGCAACGACAACGAGAACAGCGGCACGATCGCCTACTGCACGTTCTCCTACGGCGGCATCGCGTCGATCCCGGGTAAAGAGCTGAACGGCCTCTCGCTCGGCGGCATCGGCCGCGGCACCGACATCCACCACGTTGAGATCCTCAACAACATCGACGACGGCATCGAGATCTGGGGTGGCGCGGTCAACCTCAAGTACATCTCGATCTGGAACGTTGGCGACGACAGCTTCGACCTCGACCAGGGGTGGCGCGGGAAGGCGCAGTTCGGCCTGATCGTGCAGGGTGCCTCGAACGAGGGCAGCCAAGGTTCTGGCTTCGGCGACAACGCGATGGAGATCGACGGCGCTGAGCGCTGCGACTGGCAGCCGGTGACGACCATCGCGCTCCACAACTTCACGGTGATCGGCGGCGATCGCCCGGCGGGTGTGAACCCGACGGACGAGCTGGTCGAGTTCCGCGACAACTCCCGCGTTCAGTTCCTGAACTGCACGTTCATGGACGCCGGTAAGGAAGTCATCAACGACAAGATCACCGACGGTGAGGTCAACAACAACACGACGGTGTGTGGCGCTGGCTCGCTTGTGCCGCAGCTGCTCACCCGCATGACTACGCCCGCGACGCAGACCTACGCCAACAACCCGTTCGGCAACCCGGCCGCGGCCTACCAGGCGCAGAACAGCTCGGGCAACCTCAACGAGTTCCGTGGCTGTGTCTACTACAACAACAACTCGTCTTCGGCCTACGCCGAAGCGCTCGGCTACGGCGTCTTCTCGGCGAACCCCGTCGCAGGCACGAACCACGCCAACAACACGATCTCGCTGTCGATGCCGGTCACGAGCCGGGTTCGTTCCGCGACGACCTTCATCGGCTCGGGCAGCAGCAACCACGGCGTCAACCCGATCACGTTCTTGGACCCGACCCCGGCCGGCGACGCGCTCACGGTCGCTGAAGTCAGCCCCAACGACGGCTTCTTCCGTCAGGCCCCGTACTGCGGTGGCTTCGCGCCGGGCAACAACTGGCTGATCGGCTGGAGCCGCACGAGCGTCTACGGTCTGACCACGCAGCGCGGGCCGAGCGTCAGCGAGCCGATCCACGGCGTCGAGATCAGCGGCGCGACCGGACACCCGGTCCTCGCGACGACGGGCACCTTCGCGCCTGGCGGCTCGATCAACCAGACGCTGAGCAACCTGCCGATCGGCGTCGGGATCGTGCTGTTCTCGCTGGCTCCCGCGAACCCGATTAACCCTGCGGCGGGCCTGCCGGTGGGCGTCTTCGGCATCAACACCCTGATCCCGAGCCCGGCGGGCTTCACCAGCGTGGTCACCGCGGCGACCGGCGGCAGCTACAGCATCCCGATCCCGGCCGGGGTCGGCAGCCTCTCGGGTCTGACTGCCTACTCGCAGGGCTTCTCGCTCGATCCGAGCTTGCCGGCCAGCGACTTCGGGGTCTCGAACGGCCAGATCCACCGCTTCTAGTTTCACGGCTAGCAATCGGGTTTCCAGCGAGGGCGAGTGGTGGCTGCGGCCGCTGCTCGCCCTTTGCAATGGAGCTGGAGCGGTTCGGGTCGACTGGGGCCTTGCCGGGGCGCCCACGCGGCAGCTCCCAGGTCGCTTGGAGCTCGCGCCGGGGCGCCTGATCGAGCGTTGGACGTCAGCGCCGAATCGTCACGCGGGCTTCACGATATCTACACACAACTCAATAGGTTTCTTCCTCGGACGCACCTCGTTGTTCGGGTGCCACGTCCCGAGACGCCCCCTTATCCAGTTGATGCGGTTCACGATGACGCTCCGTCAAACGCTTGGTTCACGACGCAGCGTCGAGCCCTGCTTCAGCCTTCGGTCGAGCAGGATGTCAGCGCGCGCGCGCGCCCTTTCGATCGGCGTCTTCGCCGTCCTCGCGGTAGCTTGCGGGCGCGATCCTGGATTGACGACTTTGCAAAGCGATGGCGCGCCGCAGGTGGAGGAGGCCCGCAGCGAGGTCGTGGACAAGGAGGTCGCTAGCTTTCAGCGCGACTTGCTGTCGCTGGCCTTCGAGGCCGCGTCAGCGTTTCCGAGCGATCCGCACAGCAAGAACCGTGGCCTCGCGCAAGAGAAGGTCCTGGTCGCGTGCTTCGAGCTCGGCTTGCCGCGGCTCGCGCTGATGTTCGCTCCGCGCGCGGAGGGCTGGCGCCGGGGCCTCGCCTACGCGGACTTCGCCTACTACAGCATCCAGCAGGGCGCGACGGCGAACGTCGATCGATACCTCGCGATGGCGCGCGACGTCGCGGATCAGGAGGCAAAGGACTCCAACGCGCAGCAGTGGCGCGTCGACAAGATCCGGCTGAAGATCGCGCGCGCTTTGAGCGCGATCGGGCGCCGCGAGGACGCGAGCAAGCTCTCCGTCGGGATCAGCGCATCTTCGCTCGGCGCCGTCGACGAGGGGTGGTCGGATACGGTGACGTCGACCGTCTTGCAGATGACCTTAGACGACGCCAAGCGCGAGCTTGAGTCGGTCACCGCTGCCTTCAGCAACATGTCTCTCGGTGAGCAGTACTCTACGCTGCTTATCCTGGGCGGTATCCACGGCCGCTTCTTCAGCGACGAAGGGCTCCGCGCGGCGACCGCAGAACGCATCTTGAACCGCTTCTTTAAGCTGCCGGCGAACTTGCGCCTCGACGCGATGGCGCCGTTGGTCGGCAACCACGTCGCGCATGGCGACGTCGACGGCGCGCGCGACGTCATCGTTGAGATGGCAAAGCTGGTAGCGGAGACCACGTGGCGGCCTGAAGATAAGCTGCCACAGCTGGTCCGAATCGCAGAGCTGCGCGTCGACACGAACGAGGATGAGCGCGCGCGGCAAGAGCTCGCGCGGGCGCTCTCCTTGTTCCAGGAGAGCCGCGACGAGATCTTTGACATCTACCGCAGCAAGGCGCTGCGGTCCGTCGCGCTTGGCTTCTACAAGGTCGGCGATGAGGCGCAGGCGGCCGATCTGCTGGCTGTCGCGGTAGAAGAGGGGATGCAGAACCCTAACTCGCGCCCTCGGTGCTTCGACTTGGTCGGGACCTGCGTCGCGCTTGCTAAGCGCCGCGTCGAACCTTCGCCCGAGCTGATGGCCCGGCTTCGCGAGATCGCAGACCAGCTGGGAGCACCCTGGTAGTGATTTCGCCGCCCTCTAGTTGGCTGGGCTGTGGCGCGGGGATCCTTATCGCCGCTGTCGCGCAGGCACAGCAAGTCGGCACGATCCGCGGCGTCGTGATCGACAAGGACTTCGACGACCCTCTGCCAGGGGTCTCGGTCAAGGCGTCGGGTGTCGACCAACGCGTGGTCACCGACGAGAACGGCGTCTTCGTGATGCGCGGGCTGCGGCCGGGCAGCTACACCGTGGTGTTGGCGAAGGACGGATACACCCGCAGCGTGCAGCAGATCCGGGTCGTCGCAGGGCGTCAGACCAACCAGCGCATCGAGATGCTCGGTGACTTCACGGATCTAGAAGAGTACGTGGTGCGCGAGCAGGTCGAGCAGGCGTTGAACACCGAGCAGCGAGTGTTGAACAAGCGCTTCGACAACGCAGCGATGATGGACGCGATCAGCTCGGAGCTGATGCGGAGCTCTGGGGCTGGTGATGCAGGGGACGCGCTGCGCGTCGTCGCCGGCGCCGGCACCAAGGACGGCAAGTCCGCGGTCATTCGCGGCTTGCCGGACCGCTACGTGGCGACGCAGGTCAACGGCGTCCTCTTCCCGAGCTCCGACGAGGACAAGCGCGCGGTCGAGCTCGACGTGTTCCCGACCAGCGCGCTCGAGACCGTCGAGGTCAGCAAGACGTTCACCCCAGATCAACAGGGCAACGCCTCCGGCGGCGCCGTGAACGTGGTCCTGCGCAGCGTGCCCGATCAGCCGTTCTTCGTGAACTACAGCGTAGGGACGAGCTACAACTCGCAGACGACTGGCCGCGGGGACTTCCTGAGCTATGCGGGCGGGGGTGTCAGCGCGTTTGGCAGGAGCGGCAGCGAGCGGAACATCCAAGCAGAAGGCACCAGCTGGGAAGGTGCGGTCGGCGCGTCCCCTGTCGAGGCGCCCGACAACATCAAGTGGTCCGGGTCGATGGGGGGCCGCTTCGACGTCAACGACGACTGGCGCGTCGGCGGCTTCGTGAACTTCTTCTACGACCGCAGCTCGCGGTTCAGGGAGAACGCGCGTGACGAGTCATGGCAGGTAGGCCAAGTGGGCAGCCTGATGACGCCCCAGACGCAGCTGGGGACGATCACGTCGCCCCCGTACACGACCTCGCTGCTGCGGCTGGATCAGGCTAGTGAGACGGTCCAGTTCGGCGGCCTGTCGACGATCGGGATCGCGAGCGATGACCACTCGATCAACCTGACGCACCTCTTCTCGCGCGTCGCCGAAGACACGGTGACGTTCGCCGAAGACACGCAAGGTAAGAACTACTTCTTCCCTGGCTTCGACCCGGCGGACCCGAACTCACCTGGCTACAACCAGAACGACTCGGCGCCGTGGACTCGCCAACAGACCCTGGCCTACGTCGAGCGCGGCACCGAGGCGCTACAGCTCGCAGGCCGGCACCGCTGGGACGCCTATGGATACGGATCGCTTCGTGGGGTCGAGCTCGATTGGACGTTCGCGCGCAACCAGGCCTTCCGCGACACGCCGGACCGCCGCGAGTTCGCCACGTATTGGGACCCGGGCGCAGGGCCGAACGGCAGCTTCTTTCAGCTCAAGCCCGCCGCGGAGTTCACGCTGGGCAACCTGCAGCGGACGTTCATCAAGATCGATGAAGAGAGCGACCAGGTCGCCCTCAACCTCAAGCTGCCGATCGAAGTCTGGGGCGGCCTCGAGGGGTCGCTGAAGTTCGGCGTGTTCCGCGACACGGTGGTCCGCACCTTTAACCAGGAGACGTTCTCGAACTTCAACGACCCGAACGCCTCGTACCAGGGCAGCTGGACTGGGGCGGGCTGGGCCCAGAACTGGCTGTTTGAGGAGCACCTGATCACCGCGGCGGAGACCGACGTCGACTACATCGGCTCGCAGTCGATCGACGCGCAATACGCGATGTTCGACCTGCCGCTGAACGAGGAGGTCCGCATGGTCGGCGGCCTCCGCTGGGAGTCCACCGACATCTCGATCCAGAGCTTCGCAGAAGAGAACGCGACCTGGGTGCCCTCGTTCGACGCGAGCGGCAACCCGAACTACGGCATCGCTAACTTCCCCACCTCGGACCCCAGCGACCCCTCGTTTGATCCGGCGCTGCTGGCGTCCGCGAACCCTGAGCGCAGCCAGGACGACGTCTTGCCCGCGCTCGGCCTGATCTATGAGCCAGTCGAGGGCCTCATCACGCGGGTGTCGTACACGAAGACGCTGGCGCGTCAGACGTTCAAAGAGCTCTCGCCGGTCTTTCAGCAGGACTACATCGGCGGGCCAGTCTTCATCGGCGACCCCAACCTGGAGATCAGCGACGTCACCAATTTTGACCTGCGTGTCGACTACATCCCGGCGCCTGGCTCGCTCTTCTCCGTCTCGTACTTCCGGAAGGACATCAAGAAGCCCATTGAGTACGTGGAGTCGGCGCAGGGCTTCACGTTCACCAAGCCGGTCAATTACCCGAGCGGCAAGTTGATTGGGTGGGAGGTCGAGGCGCGCCAAGAGATCGGGGAGCTGTGGCGCCCTCTCACCGGCCTCCAGCTGGGCGGAAACTCGACGTGGATCGACGCGACCGTCCGTCGACCAGACAGCGAGCTAGAGCAGTTCTTGCAGTTCCAAGGCGTCGAAGATGACCCGACCCGGCGAATGACCGACGCGCCGGATTACCTGTGGAACCTGTTCACGACCTACGACCTCGAGTCTACGGGGACGAGCTTCGGCGCGTTCTACACGGTCACCGGCGACGCGCTGATCCAAGGGCCCGGGCCGACCAACAACGCGTTCATCCCCGCGACGATCGACAGATCGTACGACAGCTTGTCGCTGACCATCCGGCAAGTCCTCGGGCGCGGCGTGACGCTGTCGCTCAAGGCGAACAACCTAACGGACGCGAGCCGGCAGCAGTTCTACAGCACGAAGTACCTCGCTGAGGACAAGCTGCGGAGGGAGTATACAACCGGCGTCACCTACTCACTGTCGATCGGCGGTGAGATTCGTTTTTGAACAACAGGCACACGGCCGTCATCACACGGCACGTAACCGTCACACATACCATCATGAAAGACTCAAAGAGCTCGCGCGCGCTTGCTTGGACGATCGCTGCGCTTCAGGCGCCGGCGGCGTTGTGGATCGCGTGCGTCCTGGCAGCCTCAGGCCTCAGCGCGCAGGATGAGGGCAAGAGCCCGCGCGAGATCGCGGCCGCGCTGCGCTCGGCGCACGCTGAGTATGCGGAGGCTAAGCGCACGATCTCAGCGGAGCGAGAGGCGTGGCGTAAGGGCAAGCAGACGCTCGCGACGCAGATCGAGGTTCTCACCAGCGAGATCGCCGCCTTCGAGGCTCGGATTAAGGAGGCGAAGAAGAGCATCGAGACCACCGAGGCGAAGTCCGCAGAGCTGCAGGCGACGCGGGCGAAGCTCACGCGGGTCTCCGAGCTCCTCGAGGCGCGGATCGCCAAGCTCGAAGTCCGCGCGAAGGCGCTGCTGAAGCGCGTGCCGCAGCCGCTCGCGGACAGCGTCGCCGTGATCGCGCAGCGCATCCCCAACGACGACAAAGAGCGCGAGGCGATGTCCTTGAGCGTGCGCTACCAGAACGTGATCGGTGTCTTGAACCCGATCGATAAATGGAACCGTGAGGTCAAGGTGACGAGCGAGCAGCGCGAGCAGGCTGACGGGCGGACCGTCTCTGTCACGGTGATCTACATCGGCCTCGCGCAGGCCTACTACGTGGGCGGCAAGGGCGCCAAGGGCGAGCCAACGGTGGCCGGGACCGGCGTCTCTTCGGAAGAGGGGTGGCGCTGGACGCCGCAGAACGAGCTGGCCGCCGACATCGCGACAGCTGTCGCCGTCTACCGCAGCGAGCAGCTCGCGCGCAACGTGCTGCTGCCAGTCACCATCCGCTGAACGAGGAACGACAATGAACAACAAGCATTTGATTTCCCGCATGGCGTTCGCCGCAGCGATCACGTCAGGCCTCGCGTTCGCGCAAGGTGAAGGCGCGGCGACGCAATCGCCTGACCGGACGCTGTCTGGCGCCGCCGCGTCGATGCAGCGTGACATGAAGGCGGCGCTAGCCGAGCTCAGCGCGCTCAGGAAGACGATCGGGACCGAGCGCTTGCCGCTGGCCAAGGAGCTCTCCGACGTTGAGGCGAAGCTCTCCAAGGCCCGCGGCGAGTTCGACGCCGTGTCGATCGAGCTCGTCGCCAAGACCGACGAGCTCACGGCGCTCGAGGGCACGCTGACGAGCCTCCAGCAGCAGTCGGACTACCTCTCGACGCTGCTGCGTCAATACAACGAGGAGTTTGAGAGCCGCCTCCACATCGCTGAGATGCAGCTTTACCAGGACCGGCTGGACGAGGCGCGGCTGTCGCTTGAGAACGACAAGCTCGACGAACAAGCCCGCCTCGACACCCAACTCGGGGTCGTCGAGATGTCGCTCGACAAGCTAGAGGACGCCCTCGGCGGCTCGCGGTTCGAAGGCAAGGCCAAGGTCGATAACGGCCAAGTCAAGGACGGCAGGATCGTCTTGCTCGGCCCGATGGCGCTGTTTCAGTCGGTCGATCTGCAGGACGTCGGGGCGCTTGAGGAAGACCGCAATTCGCTCGGCGCGTCCGTCTACGCCTTCCCTGACGCCGCTATCAGCGACGCGGCCGCGCGGGTCGTGCAAGGCACTGGCGGCAAGTTCCCGGTCGACGTGACGCTCGGGGACGCGCGCAAGGTCGAGTCGATCAACGAGACTTGGTGGGAGCACGTCCAGAAGGGCGGCCCGATCATGATTCCTATGGCGATCTTGGCGGGCGCGGCGCTGTTGGTCGTGCTGCTGAAGTGGTTGTCGATGGTCTTCGTGCGGCGGCCGGGGCGGCGGCAGCTCGAGAAGCTGTTCGGCGCAATGGACGACGGTGATCACGCAACCGCCTTGGAGATCGCCGAAGCGATGCCTGGGCCGGGCGGCAGGATGCTGGCGGCCGGCGCAGCGCACAGCGGGCAGCCGCGCGAGCTCATCGAAGAGGTCATGTTCGAGAAGCTGTTGACGGCACGCCTCAAGCTGCAGAGCTGGCTGCCCTTCGTCTCGATCTGCGCGACCTCGGCGCCGCTGCTCGGCTTGTTGGGCACGGTCACGGGCATCATGGGCACGTTCGCGTTGATGACTGAGTTCGGCGGAGGCGACCCGAAGGTGCTCTCGTCCGGGATCTCCGAGGCGCTGGTGACCACCGAGAACGGCCTCATCATCGCTATCCCCTCGTTGCTCTTGCACGCCTTCCTGTCGCGCAAGGCCAAGGCGATCTCGGATGGCATGGAGAAGGCCGCGGTCCAGTTTATGAACCACGTCCGGACACCTGAGCCAGCCGAGCAGGCGCCAGCTGTCGAGGGAGCCTGAGCTGAATCATGATCATGTCCTTCCAAGACGACGCGGCGTCCTTCAGCGAGCAGTTTTTCCTGCTCTGGGAGGCTGCGTGGGATATCTGGGGGAAGGGCGGCTGGGCGATGGGCGCGATCTTCGCGAACGCGGTCATCATGTTCGGCTTCGGAGTCCACTCGAGCCTCAAGATCGCCGGTAAGAGCTTCCGCGGCGTCACCGACAAGACCTGGCGGCTGTGGATCGAGCACCCCAAGTACCGCGAGGGCAAGATCGGCGAGCTCCTCGACGAGGTCACGCTCGCGCAGACCATAGAAGAGTCGGCGGCGGTCTTCGACGGCTTGCGCCAAGCGGAGCTCGCGCCGATCAACCGTGAGCTCAAAATGATGAAGGTGTGCATCGCCGCGGCGCCGCTGTTCGGCTTGCTCGGCACCGTCACCGGCATGTTGGCGACCTTCGCCGCGTTGGCGGACGGCCAAGGCGGCGAGAAGACGATGGTCGCCGTCTCACAGGGGATCTCGGAGGCGCTGATCACGACGATGACCGGCCTCGTCGTCGCGCTGCCTGGCTTGTTCTTTCAGTACTTACTCGCGCGGATGCGCGACTCTTACGCCGCGTTCCTTACGCGACTCGAGACTGGTTGCACGCAGGATCTGCATCGCCGCATCCAAGCGTCGGGTGAGGCCGCCTGACTCCCGCTGGCGAGTAACCGAATAAACAGAACCACATGGGACGTTTCCGCGATTCAAGCAGCGCAGGTGAGATCGAGGCGGGCATCGATATGTCGCCGATGATCGACTGCGTGTTCATCCTCCTGATCTTCTTCATCGTGACGACGACGTTCGTCGAAGAGACGGGCGTCGAGGTAGACAAGCCGCAGGCCGCTGCGTCCGTCTCGCTGCAGAAGAACACCGTCATGTTCGCGTTGACCGCAGACGGCGAGGTCTTCTTTGACTCGAAGCCGGTCGGGATCGGGCGCGTGCGCTCGATCGTGTCGCGCAAGATGATGCAGGAGAAGGTGCCCGTCATCGTCCAGGTCGACAAGAACGCGTCTGCGGGCCTGCTGACGCGCGTCATCGACCAGTGCAAGCTCGGCTACCCCGAGTGCGTCGTGAACATCGCGACCAAGAAAGGGCGCTAACGATGGCTGACAAGCAGCAAGCGAGCTCGCTCCGCCGCACCAGCCATACGTTGACCGTGGTGGCTGGTGGGGTAGCGATGGCGCTGTGCTGCTTCTTGCTCTTGCCGTTGTTGCGCGCGATCAGCGCGCCGCCCCAAGCGAACCTCGACGTTCGTCGCGTCAGCACCAGCGAAGAGCCGCCGCCGCCGCCGCCGAAACAAGAGGAAGAAGAGCCAGACGAGCCGGACCCGCCGCCGCCGCCGCCGAGCGTCGACGCTGAGGCGCCGCCGCTCGACCTCAGCGACCTGGAGTTGGCGCTGGGCGGCGGCGCGTTTGGTTCCGGCGCCAGCGTGTTCGCTGGTGGACTCCCGCTCAACCTCGTCGGCGCGACTGGGGGCGGCGGTATGGCGAACATGTTTGAAATGGGGAGCCTGGAAGAGAGGCCGGAGGCGATCTTCAAGGTGCGCCCTGAGATAACGCGCGAGATGAAGAAGCGCATGCCGTGCACGGTCGTCGTCGCCATGACCGTGACCAAGCTAGGGCGCGTCGTGAACCCGACTGTAGTCCGTTCGGACGACCCGTTATTCAACGACTCTGCGTTGCAGGCGATCCGCCAGTGGAAGTGGCAGCCGGGCAAGCGCCGCGGCAGGCCCGATGACTTCCGGGTCCGCCAGCCGATGACTTTTAAGTGAGGTAGAACTGATGTCTTTTCATAATTGGATTTGCACGTTCATCGTGGCGTTTGGTCTCGGCGGATGCGCGACGAGCCCTAGCCCTAAGCTCGGCGGTGATGAACGTCCGTCCACGTCAAGCGCCGCGCTCGCGGAGGACGTAGAGCTGGTGGACGTGACCTCGGAGGCGATCGCGCAAGGCGGCGAGGAGCAGCCAGCGCTCGGGGATGGAGACGCGCAAGATCCCGAGCCAGCGCCGACGCCAGACGAGCTCAAGATGCGGGCGATGCTGCTAGACATCTGGATGCAGCCGAGCTTCCAACGGCAGCTCGCCCAAAACTGGCTCCGTGGCAGCGAAGTCGATCCGCCGCTGTCGCTCCGTGAAGGTCAGTTCCGCCTCGAGGTGTTGGATCTCATCACCGCGGGCGAGCTCGCCAAGGCGGTCGCTCGCCTAGGCGACCTGCAGGGTCCAGACGCGAGCCCCGTCTGGGACTACATGCAGGGCAAGCTCTGCGCCGGCAATGACGATCACGAGGGCGCCATCCGCGAATACGTTAAGGCCGTCAACAAGTACCCCAGCTACCGGCGCGCGTGGCAGGAGTTGGGCTTCGCGCAGATGCGCGCGAACAAGCATCGCTCCGCCGCAGAGTCCTTCGTCGAGGTCATCAGCCTCGGCGGATCAGATCCACAGACGTATGGCGCGCTGGGGATCGCGCACTTCCAGGCCGGCCACTTTGGGTCAGCGGAGTCAGCCTTCCGCTTGGTCGTCATGATGGACCCGCGCGAGGACCGCTGGAAGCAGGCGCTGGCAGAGTGTCTCGGTCGTCAAAACAAGTTCGCGGACACCATCAACCTCCTTGACGGGTTGATCGCCAAAGACCGTGAGAACCCGGAGCTCTGGAAGATGCAGGCGTTCGCGTACGCGAACCTCGGTGACAAGGAGAAGGCGGCCGCGAACTTCGAGGTCGTCGACCGACTGGGCGGCGCTGACTTCGTGACGCTGTCCAACTTGGGCACGATCTACCTGAACGACAAGCTCTACACGCTCGCCGTCGACGCATACCTCAAGGCCATCGAGCTGGAAGACCGCGGCGGACACGAAGGCGTCGTCCAGATCGCGAATCACCTCGCCATGCTCTCGCAATACGGCGAGGCGTCGCGGCTCGTAGCCGGGATTGAAGCGTGCTACGCCGGTGGCTTGAGCCAGAGCGACAAGCTCCAGCTGCTCAAGATGCGCGCGCGCCTCGCCGCGTCTGCTGGAGCCTCGAAGGAGCAGGTCGCGCTGCTGCAACAAATCGTCCAAGAGAACCCGCTGGACGGTGACGCGCTGCTCGCGCTCGCAGTCCACTATCAAAAAGAGGGCGACTACGAACAGGCCGCCTTCCGATACGAGCAGGCCGCGCGCAACTCCACCTTCACGGCGAAAGCCAAGCGCTTCCACGGTCAGATGCTGGCGAACCAGAAGCGCTTCGCGGAGGCGCAGTCGCTGCTCGAGGCGTCGCTACAGCTGAGCCCCGAAGACGACGTCCAGCGACTCCTCGACTACGTTAAGAGCGCCAGGGTGCGAGCCGCCAGCAAGCAGTCCGGCAAGTGAGCGTGTGGGACGGCGTCCGGTCGCGACCGGGAGTCGATGGAACCTCGTCGTCCGCGCGCTTTGGCGCGACTCGGTGGGGGGCGTCACACTCTCGGTGGGCGTCGTCGTCCCTGACGCTTGGCGGGATGGCCGGCTGCTGGCGGAGATCGTAGTGACATAAGCTGCTCTCATTGAGTCGGTTGGGCATCTCTGGTTGTAGCCAAGCTGCCGCGCCGAATCATCACGAGGCCTTAACAGTCTCTACATGAGGGCCCCTAGCGTTTTGGTCGCGGTCCTGCCTTGCGTGCGAGGTGAAGGGCCGGCTAAGCACCGCCCAACCGACCTCGATATGCGCTCCCTACGTCTCGCTCTCTTGTTCGCCGTAACCGCCGCTTGCGGCAGTAGCGGTGGCGGCGCTACGCCGATTGCACCCGCCGCGACCTTCGAGTCTACCGTTGCGGTCTCTGTCGCGAACGCTGTCGACTTCGCGAAGGTCGGCGTGCGGGGTGTGTTTGATCTGCCGAACCTCGCCTACATCTGCGGCGGCTTCTTGCGTCTGCCTGTCCCTCAGGCCGCGAGCGCGCCCGCGTCCGTAGCGAGCCTCTCCGCGGAGGTCTCTGGTCCGGCGGGCGGCTCGGCCGTCTACTCGCTCGATGACCACGACGGCGACCTCGCCTTCTCGACGGGGGACGTCGTCACGATCGACTTCAACGGCTACGCGGCCGGCGACTTCACGCTCGACGGCATCGTGATCATCGATGACCTGCGCACCTTGGGCGCGGTCACGCAAGGCGGCGGGACGTTCATCGTCGACGCGACGCTGCGCCTGCTCCACTTGCAGTATCAGCTCGGCGCTGGTTCCTTCAGATTGAACACTGAGCTCCCGTTCCGGCTCGAAAACCGTGAGCTCCTTGAGATCTTTGACCTCCCGCTGTTTGAAGACCTCTGGATCGGTGAGCTCGAGTTCAAAGCGGGCGCTCACTGGAGTCGGATGCAGACCAGCGACGACCTGGTTGTCGAGGCGTCTGGCGCTGCGTATTCCCCGGCGACCAACGGCGTCATGTCGTTCGCGACCAGTAACTTCATCTACCTAAATGAAGTCACCTTCGAGCTCGACAGCGGGATGATCCGGGTCGATGGAGCCGCTGGCTCGTTCGTCGAGATCGAGAAAGAGGTGCCGTCGCCGGCAAACTTCAACTGCTTCTTCTTCGGCATCGGCTGCGGCTTCGACGTGCGCATCGAAGAAGACGGCGAAGAGGGCTTCGAGGCGACGCAGCAGATGCCGCCCGCAGGCCTCTTGCCGCAATAGCGCTGCTGGTTCGCCAGCCTGCGCCCGCGACCCTGGCCGGCCCGCGATAGGCCGGCCCGACGCGCGCAAGATGCTCTCGAGCTTCTTGCCGCGCGCGAGCTCGTCGACCACCTTGTCGAGGTAGCGCGCCTTCTGCGTCAGCGGGTTCTCGATGTCCTCGACGCGGTAGCCGCCGACCTCATTGCCGGGGAGCGAGCGCGACCTCGAGCTGATGGAGTAGTTGATCTGCCGCGATGGCCAGCAGCGCCGCAGGGAGCGCGCCGATTAGCAGTAACGGCATGTCGTTGAGCGCGAGGCCATCGACGATGAATCCGCCTAAGCCACCGGCGCCGATGAAGGCGGCGAGTACGGCGAAGCCGATGCTGATCACGGTCGCGGTGCGTACGCCGGCGAGGATCGTCGCCAGCGCGAGCGGCAGTTGCACCCGCCACAAGATCTCGCTCTCGCGCATGCCCATGCCGCGAGCGGCGTCGACTAGGTCCGCTCGGACGCCGAGGATCCCCGTGCACGTGTTCCGCAGGATCGGTAGCAGCGCGTAGAGGAACAGCGCCGCGGTCGCGGCCCACATGCTGAGGCCGAGCAGCGGGATCAAGAAGACCAAGAGCGCGAGGCTCGGGATCGTCTGTACGACGCCCGCGAACGCCAGGAGGGCCGCGCGAAGCCGCGGGCGCGAAGCCATCCTGACGCCTGTCGGGATCGCGACGGCCGCCGCAAGGCCGACTGCGATGACGACGAGCAGCAGGTGCTCGAGCACCCTGACTCCGAGCTTTGACCAGCAGCGGTTCAGGGTCGCGAAGAAGCCTGGCCGCGCCGCGGCCGCCACCCGGCTGTTCGCGGGCGCGCGCCGGGATCGCTGCAAGGACTCTCGCGCGCGCTCTGCTTCTACGGACTCCCGCAGTCCATCGACCAGCCCGCTAAGCTCCAGGAACGCGCGCGCCGCGGCGCTCGCCTGGAAGCCTTCGGCCTCGACCATGTAGTTGAGGGCTTGGGCATCCTGGTCGGTCACGCGGAAGGCGAGCTCAGCTAGCGCGTCTGCGACCTCGGGGTGCGCGCGCACGACCGCGCCTCGCGCGACCGGCGCGGCGTGATACGGCGGGAAGAAGCGCCGGTCGTCCTCAAGCACGCGCAGGTCGAAGCGGAGCAGCTTGCCGTCGGTTGAGTAGACGTCCATCAGGTCGATCTGCCCCGCGGCGATGGCTTCGTAGCCCAGCGCGTGCTCCAAGACCCTGACGTCGGCGAGCTGGAGGTCATAGCGCAGGCTGAGGCCGCGATAGCCGTCCGCGCGCTCGCCGAACTCGCTGCCGAAGCCAGCGCGTAGGTCTTGTTGGTGTGCGCGCAGATCGGTGATGCTGCGAACGCCGAGCTCCTCAGCGCGGTCGGCGCGCATCGCCAACGCATAGGTGTTGTTCAACCCGAACGGCTGCAGCCAGTCCACGTCATATTCATCGCGGCAGACCCGCTGCACCTCGAAGAACGTGCGCAGCGGGTCGGCCGCAGCGTCGCTGCGGCCGAGGATCGTCGCCCAACCTGTCCCGGTGTAATCCGCATAGAGATCGATCTCGCCGGACCGCAGCGCTTGCCAGCACAGCATGGTCCCTTGCAGGTTGAGCTTGCGCTCGACCTGCAGGTCGGTGCGCGCTTCGATGATCTGCGCCATCAGCTCGGCGAGGATCGCTGACTCCGCGAACTTCTTGCTGCCGATTTTGATCGCACCCTGTCCCAAGAGCGGAGCGGCCAAGATCGCTGTCATCGCTGCGAGCGCGTAAGCCCTCATCGTTTGCCACCGCTGCGGCCGGTGACGAACCGCGTCACGAAGGGGTCTGCCGGTCGTTCGATGAAATCTTGCTCGACGCCTGTCTGCACGACGCGGCCGCGGTCCATCAGCGTGATGCGGTCGCCGAGCGCGAAGGCTTCGCGCAGGTCGTGGGTGACCAACAGCACGGTCTTGCCGAGCTGCGCGAACATGGGCTGTAGCTCGTCGATCAGGTCGGCGCGCGTGATCGGATCGAGCGCTCCAAACGGCTCGTCGAGCAGCAGGTGCGCTGGGTCCAACGCGAGCGCGCGCGCGATGCCGACGCGCTGCCGTTGGCCGCCTGAAAGTTCACGCGGCATCCGCGCGGCAAACTCGTCGGGCGGCAGACCGACCAAGCTGAGCAGCTCGCGGACCCTGGCCTCGACCTCGTCTGGTCGGCGCCCCTCGAGCTCGCACAGCGCGCCGACGTTTCGCGCGACGGTCCAGTGCGGGAACAAGCCGCCGGTCTGGATCACGTAGCCGATGCTGCGACGGAGCTTGATCGGATCCACCTCGCGCACGTCGACGCCGCCGACCATCACTGCGCCCTCGGTGGGCTCCTCGAGCCGGTTGATGAGCCGTAGCGTCGTGGTCTTGCCGCAGCCGCTGGTGCCGATCAGCGCGTGGAGCTCGCCTGCTTCGACGCGCAGGTCGACGTCGTCGAGCGCGGTGTGCGTGCGCCCGCCGCTCGCGACGAACTCCTTGTGGACACCTAAGAGTTCAAACATCCAGCGACCTAATGCTGCGTTGCTCGGGCGCGGCGGCGATTTGAGGGCGTCACCGCTCCTCCGCACCTGGGGCGTCTTCGATGACCGCGGCGTGTCGTCCGAATCGGTCGTTCGGATAAGTCGAGGTGAGCTCACCCCAAGCTGCGCGCAGCGCCGTCCAGTCCTTGCCGCCGCCGAGGAACCCGGCGATGCCGTGGTGGTAGAGCGCTTCAGGGATGCACGGGATGTCGTCGCGGTCTTCGAGCAGCGCTGCGGTGATGGCGAGCGCGTCGTCAAATCGGCCGGACTGGATCGCGTGTTGCGCGCGCGCTAAGCGCAGCTCCGCGATGAACGAGCGTGGCTCCATCCATCCCGTCCAGCGGCGAACCTCTCGGCCGCGATCATCGGCCAGGATGAACGTCGGAGACCACGTGACCTTGGCGGCGCTCGCGATCTCTTTGAAGTCCGGGTGCCGCTCGAACAGGTTGACCTTGAGGGCGTGGAAGTGCGCGTCGAGCTCCTGCGCGACGGCGTCGTCTGGATACGTCACGGCATCCATGCGCGCGCAGCCGAGTCAGCCTGGGGCCCAAACGTAGACCAGGGTTAGGTTGCCGGAGTCGGTCGCCGCTCGTCGGATGTCCGCGAGCCGGTCTTGCCATGAATCGAACAAAGCTGGGGCCTCTTGAAGAAGGTGGTGAGCAACATGGCTGCGTCAGCGCAAACGTGCAAGCAGCGGCGCTGGCTTCGGCCCGCCTTCGGCAGCAGTGCGCTCAGTCTTGTTGCTGCATCATATTGCTCATCAATAGCTTCGGTCGAAAAGCCAAACCTCGTGAGAGGCTGGCTACGCCGTGAGCCCTGGCGCCTCGCGGGGCGCTGAAACCGCGCTGTATACGGTCCAGGCGATCTGGGAGTGCGACAAACTATTTGATGACATGTGTTTATGAGCTAACTTGCTCGCCATGAAACTGGCCATGAAAGTTTTCCAGGTCGCGTGCTGCTTCGGGAGTTTGGCCCCGAGCCTCGCAGCGCAGTCTGCCTTTAACGGCAGCTGGGTCCTCACGAATCAAGGCAACGTCATCTCGGACGCCTACGCGGTCGACATTGAAGGTGACGGCGACGTGGACGTGATCTCGGCGAGCTACAACGATGGGGTTATCCGGTTACATCGTAATCTTGGCTACGGTGTCCAGTGGTCGCAGGATGTCGTGACGACCGACGTCGATGGGCCTAGCTCGGTGTATGCCGCCGATGTGAACGGCGACGGCTTCCCTGATGTGATCTCTGGTTCGTCTATCGACGGCAAGGTCGCTTGGTACGCCAACGACGGCCAAGGCCACTTTGGGTCGCAGCAGTTGCTCACCCAGGGCAGCCTGGGCGCGGTCGAGGCAGTCTACGCCGCCGACCTCGACGGCGACGGGGACATGGACGTGCTCTCCGCCCTATATGGCGTCGACATGATCGCGTGGTACGAAAACGACGGCGCTGGCAATTTCGGCTGGCAACAGCTGATCAGTAACTCCGCGGACGGCGCCAGCGACGTGTGCGTAGCAGACCTCGACGGCGACGGCGACCCTGACGTGCTGTCGGCCTCTGAGATCGACGGCAAGATCGCCTGGTATGCCGGCGACGGCACGGGGAGCTTCGGCGCGCAGCAGGTGATCGCGACGGTGGTCGGCAACCCAGGTAGCGTGAAAGCGGCGGACCTCGACGGTGACGGCGACTTAGACGTCCTCACGGCCGCGAAGTTCGGCGACGCGGTCACTTGGTATGCCAATGATGGCTCGGGCTACTTCGGCGCGGCTTCGGTGATCACGAACTCCGCAGATGACCCGCACGGCATCGACGTCGCGGACCTAGACAGCGACGGCGACGTCGACGTGTTGGTTGCGTCACGCGAAGACGACACGGTCGCGTGGTATCGCAACGATGGCACGGGGAGCTTCGGGCCGCAGGAGGTGATCACGGTGACCGCAGACGGCGCGAGCGTCGTCGCGGCCGCGGACATCGACGACGACGGCGACCTGGACGCGCTCATCGCTTCGGCGTGGGACAACACGGTCGCATGGCACAAGAACCGGCTCGCCCCGATGCCTCAGATCCTCGGCGTCGGCTGCGCTGGACTCGACCTCTCCAGTAGTCGCATGCAGCTCGGCGCGCCGTGGCAGCTGGAGCTCAACAACATCGAGAGCGGCTCGCCGGTGGGGGTGTTCTTCCTCGGCACGTCGGTGGTCCAGCCACCGGCGTTGGTCAACGCTTATTGCTACGTCTACGTCTTCAACAACCTCGGCTTCTGGGCAGAGCCGGTGATCGCCGGTAGGAGCACCCACTCGATCGCGATCCCTAACAACGCGTCGTTGTTAGACGTCAAGCTGGTCGTGCAAGGTTCGGCGGCGAGCACGAGCTCCGAAGCATGGAACTTAGGCGGGGGCGCCGTGATCGCGCTGTCTAACGGCCTGCGCAGTCGCGTCGGATTTTGATTCCGGCATGACGCTGCCGATCCCGCAGCGTTGAGTCCTCGACCTAGTTGTCACACCCGTCTAAGCCGGCCTGTTGAGGTGGAGGCGGGCGTTGGGCCGCGCGCATCCGGGAGGCAGCGCGAGGCTGTCGCGTCGCCCTCGCTGTGCACGAGGTCCTTGAGCTGTGGCTTAGCCGCGTGATTTTTCTCGCCAAGGTGCGGGCGTGCGCGCTTCACTAGGTGATCGGGGAGGACGCGAACCGTCCTCGCCGCGGCGCAGCCCACTTGACTCGGATATGACCCAGAAGCAGCGAATCGCCGACGCGCAGACCACCGATGATCTTTGGCGGCTGATGCTGCGTCGGGTGCCGCCGATCGTTTCTGAGTACTTCCGCGGCGGGGCGGACGCAGAGGTCACGCTGCGCGGCAACGTGCGCGCGTTCCAGCAGTCGCTGACGACCGCGTATGGCGCGAGGAGCTTCGGCGAGCTCGACACCAGCACCGAGGTGGTGGGGCAGGAGCTGCAGGTGCCGTGGTACATCTCGCCGGTCGGCAGCCTCCGCTCGCTCTATCCCAAGGCTGACGCGGTCGCTGCGCAAGTTGCCGGCGAGTACGGCACCGTGATGACCTTGTCGACGCTGTCGGGGACGCCGATGGAAGAGGTCGCCGCGGCTTCGGTCGGCGGCTGCTGGTTCCAGCTATATCTATGCGGTGGCAAGGAGACCGCGCTGCGCGGCATCGCGCGCGCGAAGGCCGCTGGCTTCCGCGGGCTGCTGCTGACCATCGACACCGGCGTCTCGGGGCTCAGGGCGCTGCACGCTAAGATGAAGCCGATGGAGGCGGTCGGGGCCTTCGGCGGTCGTGGCTTAGGGCTCGGCGGTCGGATCAAGCTCGCTGCGCGCAAGCTCGCGCTCGGCCCGCAGATGATCACGCGGCTGCCGTGGCTGCTGAAGCACACGCGCGACGGCGGGTTGATGCACTTTGTCAACGTGATCGATGAGCGCGGACAGCCCATGCCTTACGCCGACATCGGGACGCAGCTCGCGGCGTCTGCGGTGACCTGGGATGACCTGCGCTGGATCAAGGAGGCGTGGGGAGAGGACCTGCCGTTGATCGTCAAGGGCGTGCACTGCGCCGACGACGCTCGCAAGGCTGAGGAGCTCGGCGCGACGGGCGTAGTTTGGTCCAATCACGGCGGGCGTCAGCAGGATCGCGTCCCGCCGGTCTTGCACACCGTGGCCCAAGAGATGCCAAAGGTCGGCGACACGCGGCTCGACTTCATGATGGACGGCGGCGTTCGCAACGGCACGGACGTCCTGATCGCGCTGACCTACGGCCTTAAGGCGGTCGGCGTTGGCCGGGTGACCGCCGCCGGTCTCGGGGCGGGCGGTCCACACGGGCTGCGCCGCGCGTTTGAGATCTTGGCCTCTGACTTTGACCGTGCGATGCGGCTGGTCGGTGTGCAGAGCGTCGCCGAGGTGCGAGAGCGGGGCGCGGAGCTGCGCAGAGACAGCTTGATGAACGGCGACCGACATTTGCCGAGCTTCGTCTTCTGAGCCGCGCCCGAGTTTTTTTCGGCGTATCTAGCAAGTTCTCTTCAGTAAGAGCGACGTCGCTTCCGAAGACTCCCTTACGGGGCGGGGGCCGGTCGCCTCCTCCCGTCACAACAAGTTGGGGGGGGATCAACATGCAGAGAAAGCTACGGCGTGGTCGTATTCATGGGCAAAGCGAAGGCCCAGTTGATCGATGGCATCCACGGGAGCGGCCTGCAGGGCTGTTAACGCAGGGGGACGACCCGCTCGCGCGTTGCACGCGAGAGTGCTTACGTAACGAATGCCGGCGTTTGGCCTTAGAGATTTCGAACTTGGGCCGGCGGGCTGTTGGTGACGCCCCTGAGGTCTGCGATCGGCTGCGGCAAGCCGCGGAGGCGCTGCAGCTGTTGGGCGCGCGGCTCGCGCTCGTCGATGAGCCAGCTAGCGGCCGTGGCTAGGTGGCCCGAGAAAACTTAGCAATAGAGCTAAGGAAACTCGCCGAGCTTGACGATCACGGCATCGCCATGACTAGCGAGATCGCAATCAAGATCGGGGCCGTAGAGCTGACCTGCCGCGGCGATGTTGACGCGGGCCACCTCGACGGCGTGCTGCGCTCGCTCCGGCGCTCGTTACCTGAGCTGATGGCTAGCGGCGTCGAGCGCGCCGCGCCCGATGTCGCGGACCTGCTCCAGCGCTCCTCCGCGAAGACGCACGCGGACAAGGCCGGCGTCGTCGCGTATTGGCTCGAGGCGCACTGCGGTCGAACAGAGTGGCGCAGCGGAGACATCATCGACGCCCTCGCGTCGGTCGGCGAGGAGCCGCCGAAGAACATCACGGACGCGCTCAACCAAAAGCGTGACAAGGGTTTGTTTGAGGTCAGCGACCGCCGATGGAAGTTGACGGATGAGGGGCGTGGTTGGGTGAAGTACGCGTTGCTCGACAAGGGTGACTTCGAGTAGCCGAACCGCGGTCGCCGCATCCCACTAGAGAGAACGCGCGATATCACGGCGTGGGCGACCCGGTCGAAGAGCAATACATCGCTGCTGCTGAGCGACAGCTAGGGGTCACCTTCCCGCCCCATTACCGAACCTGGCTGTCGCGCTTTAACGGCGGCGAGCTGGAGATCGATTCGGTCTGGTGGGACCTGCATCCGGTCGCGGACGCGAGTGACCCGCGGCGAATCGGGCCGACCTGGGATCACGTTTGTCGGCAGACAGACCTCGCGGGGCTCCAGGGTGGATTTCCGGCGGAGGCGATCGCCATCGGCGATGACGGCTCAGGTGACCGGCTGGTGTTGATCTGCCGCGCGCCTGATGCGGAGCTGGACTTAGCCGTGTGGCGGCACGCGACCAGGGAGATCCAGTGGACCAAGCAGCAGGTGTCTGCGGTGTTCGCTGGCAAGTGATCGTCGCGCACATGCTGGATGGCAGTCGCTTGGGGCCTACGCTGCAGCGATGCCGCGCACGGTAGAATTGTTGTTCGGGAGCAGTCGAATCGGGCTGCGGCTGCCGGATCACGCCGTCACCTTGCGGGGGCCGCAGATCCCGCGAGCGAAGGATCCCGCCGCGGTCGTGCGGGCAGCTCTGCGCCAGCCAATCGGCGCGCCGCCGCTGCGGGAGGTGGCCGCGGCCAAGCGACCTCGCTCGGTCTGCATCACGATGAGCGATATCACGCGGCCGGTGCCCAACGAGCTCTTGATCACTGCGATCCTCGAGGAGCTCAACGCGGTCGGGATCTCGGATGACGCGTGCACCGTGTTGATCGCGACGGGTATGCACCGCCCCTCGACCGCCAGGGAACGTGAGATCATGCTCGGCGACTCGCTGTTGCAGCGCGTGCGCGTCGTCGACCACGAGGCGGGCAAGCTCGATGATCACGTCCGGGTTAGCGAGGACCCGCCGGTGAGCGTGAACCGTATCTACGCCGACGCCGACCTGAAGATCGTCACTGGCTTGATCGAGCCGCACTTCATGGCTGGTTACTCTGGCGGGCGCAAGGGCATCTGCCCTGGCCTCGTCGACCTCGAGACGGTGCAGCGCTTCCACGGCCACCGCACGATGGGCGACCCCGCCGCGACCGAGGGCCGCATGATCGGCAACCCGTGCCACGAGATCGGCGTAGAGGTGGCCACCCAGGTCGGCTGCGATTTCTTGGTCAACGCGGCGATCACGCACGAACGAGAGTTGGCCGGCGTGTTCGCGGGCGACCTCGTCGCGGCTCACGAGGTCGGGTGCGAGCAGGTCGGGGCGTGGACATCTGCTGCGGTCGAGCGGCCGTTTGACCTCGTCATAACTTGCGCTGGCGGTTATCCGCTGGACGAGAGCTATTACCAGACCGTGAAGGGCATGGTGACCGCGTTGCCCGCGCTGCACGAGCGCTCCCAGCTGTTGATGTGTAGCGCGTGCACCGAGGTCGGATCGCCCGAGTTCATCTCGCTGATGGAGCGATACGGGAGTGACTACGAGGCCTTCTTGCGCGACATCGTCGCGAGCGGCCGGACCAGAAAAGACCAGTGGCAGTTCCAGATGCAGACGCGCGTGCTGCGTCGCATCAGCCAGGAGAACCTGCTGCTCGCCAACGACGGGTTGCCGACGGAGACCCAGCGCGGGCTCGGCGTGACGCCGATCGTTGGCGGCGGTGACGTCGTCGCGCGCGCGCAGCGCCACCTCGACGCGTTCTTGCAGCAGCGCCCGGACGCGCGGGTCGCGGTGATCCCCGAGGGACCGTACACGATGCTGCGCGCCTGAGCTGCGCGTCGCCGCTCAGCGGTGACCGTGCTTCTCGAGGTGTTTCTTCAGATAGCCAGCGCGATACGGATAGCCGTCGAACGGGGCGCCGTCGGACGAGGTGAAGCGCGGGTCGAGAGTCCGCTCAAGCTCGGCGACGAGGAGGTGCTGCAGCTTGACCACGAGCTTTCGGTACTTGGGGTCTGCCGCGAGGTTCTCCACCTGGTCTTTATCGACGCGAGTGTTGTAGAGCTCGACCGCCGGCCGCTTGCCGAAGCACAGCTCATAGTGGCGCGCCCCGCCCTCGGATTTTTGGTCGGAGATGATCCGAGACTTGGTCGGGCCGTTGTCGCAGTCGGAGTGCCGATTCATCGGGTGCGTCGCGCCCTCGGGCACGCCGGCAGGCCACCGCTCCGGCTCTAGGTTGAGGATCAGCAGCCAGTCGTCGCTGCGCAGCGCGCGCGACGGGTAGCCGTCTAGAGACGGCATCTGCTGCGCTGGGGTGTGGCGCTCACGTCCGATCACGACGAACCTCCGGCTCGGCTTGGACGCGCCGCTGAGCCACGGCAGCAGGCTCTGCCCGGTCATCACGTCGGGGGCGTCAACCCCCGCCGCCGCGAGGAAGGTCGGCGCCAGGTCGGTCAACGAGCTCATCGCGGCCACGCTGATGCCAGCGTCGACCTTGGTCGGCCAGCGGATCGCTAGCGGTACGCGCGCCCCCCAGTCGTAGAGGTTGCCCTTGCAGCGCGGGAAGGGCATCCCGTGGTCTCCCGTCATCACGACCACGGTGTTGTCTAGCTCGCCGCGCTCTTCGAGCAGCGCGAGCGCCTCGCCGACTTCGCGGTCCCACCGCTGCACCTCGAAGTAGTAGTCGGCGATGTCGCCGCGCACGTCGTCGTGCTGCGGAAAAAACGCGGGCACACGCACCTTGCCGGTGTCGATGCCAGCGTCGCGGCCGCTGTGCCGCTTGTAGCCGCGGTGTGGGTCGGACGTGCCGAACCAGAAGCAGAAGGGCTGGTCCTTCGGTTGCGTCGCGAGGAACGCGTCGAACTTGCTGTTGGGGCCGCACGGGTTGCTGTCGTAGCCGCCGGCCTTGGCGTTGCCGGGCCCCCATGCCTTCCGCCAGTGTCCGACCCGGTAGCCGCTCTGCTCAAGCATCCGCATGAAGGTCGGGTGCGCGACGTTCAGCGTGCTGTGCAGGTTGGCGCCCTCGCCGAGCCGGTAGAACGCCTGACCTGTCAAGATCGCGTTGCGCGAGGGGGTGCACGACGGGCTCGACACGTAGGCGTGCTCAAAGCGCGCGCCCTCGCGGCAGAGGCGGTCGAAGGTCGGCGTCTTCACGACCTCGTCGCCGTAAGCGCCGGCGTGCGGCCAGCCCCAGTCGTCCGCCATCGCGAACAAGATGTTGGGCCTCTTGGACTCCTGGGAAGGGGTCACGCCAGCGATCAGGCTGGTCACGATAAGCAACAGGGTCCTTCGCGCGGCGCGGTGCATACCCCTTAGCCTTGCATGAGCGGGCGCAACCAGCGAGCGGGTTCTGTCGAAACTGGGCTAGCGGTTATGGCCAACGAATTCGTCGCAGATCTGAAGGCGTCTTGGACTCGGTGGTGCGCCGCGCTGGTAGTCAGCGCGGCGGTCACCTGGGGGACCGCAGGCGTCTGGGACGCTCAAAAGCTCCTCCAGCTCGCGACGTGGGTCGTGATCGGCATGGTCGTGCTGCCCTGCGCCTTCGTCGCAGCGTTGTCGGTGGTCGGCGGCGTGCTGCTTGGGGCGCTGGCGATCTTGTCTTTGCCGGCTTGGTTGTCAGGCCGCCCGGTCGGCCTCGGCGGGCTCGCGAGTGAGCTGTCGCGAATGGTCGGCGCGATCTTGCCCGACTATTGGCGGGCGCTGCGCGCCGTGCAGGAGCCTTGGTTGTGGGGCGCGGTCGCCGGCTTCGTCGGGGCGATGGCCGCGCGGACGGCGCTCGTCGGGATCAGTCCTGCGTGAGCTGCTCGCGGAGCACGTCGTCGATCCAGTCGCCGAGATCTTCGACCGCGGGCGCCTGCCCATCGACGGTCTCCTGGTAGACCTCATGAAACACGAAGGGGTATTCAATCCACCGCTTAGATTTGGTCTCGAGTCGTTCGAAGAAATAGCGCGTCACGCGGGCGTCGACGACCCGGTCTTCGCCGGCCACTTGCAGCAGGGTCGGTGTCTGAATCGACCTGAGGCCCTCGAGCAGGCGGCGTTGGGCGCGGACGCTCTCGGTCCACCATCGCGCAGTCGCGACGCGCACGGCGAGCGGGTCATCGCGTAGTTGACGCCTCGCAGCTTCGTTGCGCGTGAGGTCCCGCGCGTTGATCTCTGCCGGCAGCGTAAAGGTCGGCCAAAACGACGACATGAGGTGCCCGAGCGCGCGCTTCCACAGCGGCACGTGCACAGCGAATCGAAGCGCTGGGCTGCTCAGTATGAGGCCGCGGAGCTGCGGCGCGCGGGCCATGGCGAACATCGCCGCGATGAGGCCGCCTTGGCTGTGGCCGAGCAAAAACGGCGTCTGGTCGGTGTGTCCGCGCAACACGGAGAGCCCCCACGCGACGTCGTCGAGGTAGTCGTCGAACGAGGAGATGAACGCGCGGCGCCCTTTTGCGTTTCCGAAGCCGCGGTAATCGATGCCCAGGCACGAGTAGCCGCGGGCGTTCAGCGCGGCGAAGACGTGCTCATAGCGGCCGCTGTGCTCGCCGAAGCCGTGCACGAAGAGGACCGCGCCGCGCGCCGCTGACGCTGGGCGCCATCGCGAATAGAGTTCTGGCCGTGCCGCCAAGGTTCAGCGCTGGCTCGGACGCGGGACGTGTTGGTCGATCAGGATGACGTTGCCGTCGGGATCCATCAGCGTGATGTTCGCGGGGCCGTTGCTAGTTGGCTCGGCGCGCGTCATCAACTTGACGCCGTCATTGTCTAGCTTCGCCTGCAGCTCGCGGACGTCGGGGAACTGCTCGGGGTGCTCGCCGTCGATCGACCATCCTGGGTTGAAGGTCAGCAGGTTGCCTTCGAACATCCCCTGGAACAGCCCGATGGTGGTCGTCCCGTTACGGAGGACCTGCCAGCTTTGCGTCGGCGCGCCACCGATCGCCTCGAAGCCGAGCTTCTCGTAGAACGCTCGCGACTGCGCCAGGTCCTTAACGGACAAGCTCACGGAGAACGTGCCCAGCGGCAAACTCGACCGGATCGGCGGGAAGAGCGGGTCCGCGGTTGGCCTCGCGTCTTCGACGGTGCCGCATGCAGGGAGCGCGCAGAGGGCGAGCGCCGCGAGGACGTGGAGGCATCGGTTGTCCATGACCCTCAGCCTATACTGCCCGGCATGCGCGTCTTGCTCTTCTTCGCTTTGTTGTGGTCTGCGTGCGCTAGCGGTCGCGGCGGTGGGGTCGGCCCGAGCCGGCCGAACATCTTGTTCGTGATGATCGACGATCTCGGCTGGATGGACCTGGGCGTGCAGGGCAATGAGCGGTTCCGGACGCCCAACATCGACCTCCTCGCGGCGCGGGGGACGCGCTTTACGGACTTCTACGCCGCAGCGCCCGTGTGCTCTCCGACGCGGGCGGCCTGCGCGACGGGCCTCGCGCCCGCGCGGTTGCAGGTGACCAACCACATCCCAGACCGCTGGAGCTTCTACGACGAGCCGAAGCGCGGCGATTCGCCGCGTCGCGGCCGCGAGTGGGGTCCAGGGCGCTCTAGGGACACGCTCGACAAGTCTCATCTGACCATTGCGCAGCGCCTTAAGGCGGCGGGGTACCGGACGGGCTTCATCGGTAAGTGGCACCTCGCCGGCGCGGACTGGCGCTCGACCGACGCCTCGCTCTTTCCGGAGAGCTATGGCTTTGACGTCAACGTCGCCGGCAACGCGATGGGTGGCCCGGGCACGTTTCACGCGCCGATTAAGATGCCGAACTACACCGGCGGCGCGGCCGGCGATTACCTCCCAGATCTGCTCGCACAAGAGGCGGTCGATTTCTTGTCGGCGCCGCGGGACCCAGACGAGCCGTTCTTCTTGTGCCTTTGGACCTACACCGTGCACTACCCGATCGAGGCGACGCCGGAGCTCTTGGCCCGCTACTCGGACCAAGCCGAACCTGACATGCCGACGCGTTACCGGGCGATGGTCGAGGGCATGGACCGCGCGGTCGGCCGCGTGCTCGCTGAGCTAGAGCGGCAGGGCGTCGCGGATGAGACGCTGGTCGTCTTTACGTCGGATAACGGTCAGATGCCGGGCGCGTCGGTCGCCGACCCGCTGCGCGCCGCGAAGGGCTACCTCTACGAGGGCGGCATTCGCGTGCCGATGATCGTGCGTTGGCCTGGAAGGGTCCGCGCGGGCGCTGTCGAGGCGACGCCTGCGATCTCGATGGACTTCGCGCCGACGTTCCTTGAGGCAGCGGGCGTATCCTTCGAGGCCGAAGAGTTCGACGGCGTCAGCCTGCTGTCGCTCGCGGAGCGCGGCGAGGCGCCCGCACGCGACGCGATCTATCTGCACTATCCGCACTATGCCTACCACGGCAGGAACCACATGGGCTCGGTCATCCGCCGCGGCGACCTCAAGTACATCCATCACTACGACGACGACGCCCACGAGCTCTATGACCTCGCGTCGGACCTCGGCGAGCGGAGTAACCTCGTCGCGGCGCGGCCAGCAGCCGCCGCGGCGATGCGGCGCGATCTGACGGCGTGGTTGCGCGAGGTCGGCGCAGAGCTGCCGCGGCCTTACTCCGAGATCTCCGCGGACGAGCTGCTGGGCAAGAAGCGCCGCTAGGCAGGCCGCATGGCGACCGCTTCGAAACGTCGGCGCGTCTCCGTCCAGCTGAGCTTGTAGTCCATCGCGGGGCCCATGTCGTAACGACCGACGCCCTCCTCGCAGAGCCAGCGCACCTGCTCAAGCTGCATCAGGTTGCCGATCGAGGCTCGTCGCCATGCCTCGACGAAGCTGAACTGTTGGCCGCGGTAGACGCCGCTGGCGACCCCGCCAAAGACGAAGCCGATGTCCTCGCCGTCGTGAACGGCGAACACGATTCGGCCGCCTCCGGACGCGACCTGCCGCTGCAACATCAGGCGGTAGAACGTGCGGGAGGGCTCCTCGGCCATGCCGCAGCGGCCGACGCCCTTCCAGCTACGCTCCTCGACGGAGAGCACGCGCTCATAAATGGCGTCGCACTCTTCGGGCGTACGCGGGACGCGGCGCTCGAAGGTGACGCCGCGCGCCGCCGCCCGCCGCGCCGCGTTGCGTACTCCGCGTCGGAGCTTCGCCGATCGTCGAGATAGATAGCCGTCGAGGCCGCCTTCAAGCGACGCGCTGCACGCGGTCTCGTCGCTGACACGGAAGAGGTGATGCGTCGCGCCAAACGCGCGGGCCAGCTCTCGCAGCCGCGCGCCCCCGGACAGCAGGCCGCTGACGATCACCGCGTGCTGAGGGCGCTCGACCATCACCTCGCGGAGCATCGGCACTGCGTCTGGGCCGATCAGCGTCGAGCCGAAGAGCCAGCTGTTGTCGATCGGCTCTAAGACCGGCACGCCTTCGATGAGGCGCTCGGCAAAAGCGACCACGCTGTCGTCGTGCGCGCGAACCCGCAGTGGGCGCTTCGGCGCGATGCTCTCGTAGAACGACAGCTGCCACTCGGTCCGGGAGCAAAACGGGTCGCCGTGTTGGTCGGCGACCACGGCGCGGTTCCAGATCGAATCAGCGTCGTCGAACTCGATCATGTGCGCGGGACCCGCTGCCGGCCGCTGCGCGGCGGCGCGGGTCTCGTCAGGCCTCTTACTTCTTCTCGGCGACGGCGACCGGCACCATCACGTGCTGCTTACCGAAGGCGATGTGCAGGGAGCAAGAGCCGTTCTTGGCCGAGGGGCTGAGGCTGATCTTCAGGCACTTGCTCTCAGCGGGCGCGTCCGTGAGGACCATGCGCCAGCGCACGGCGTCGCCTTCCTTTGGCTTGAGGTTGAGGACCCAGCCAGCGCGCTCGCTCACCGTGAAATACATGCTGTATTTGCCGGCCGGGACCTTCTTGCCGGCGGTCATCAGGTCTACCGAGGTCTCAACCGATCCGATCGGGCGTTGCTCGGCGAACTGGTTGAAGCCGTCGTGGCGGTCGGTCGCGTCCTTGATCTTCTGCCACTGGCCTTCGCCGAAGCGCAGCGCGGTGTAGTTAACGGACAGCTTCTCGCCGCCCATCTCGATCGAGTTGGTTACCTTGGCCGCGCCGCGGTTGATGCTGCCAGAGACTTGGGCTTGGAGGCCGCAGGTGAGCAGGGCGGCGCAGGCGAGGGTGAGGACGGACTTCATCATGTTGGTATTCCTGTCGGATATGGGGTTCGTTGAGTGCCGCAGAGTTTATGCGAAGCGTCGCGATGCCGTGGATCTTTCCGCGCCGGTAAATGACGAATCTGTGGGGTGCCTACGACGAAATCCTCGTCAGCGCGCGGGCGCGCCGCGCGCAGTGATCCATGTTTGAACCCGACGACCTCGACCCGGTGACGGCTTCTTACCACGAGGCCGGACACGTCTTGATGGCGCACTTGCTCGGCGGTCGTGTCGTCGGCGCCAGCGTTGAGCCCGACGAGGAGAGGCTGATGGGGCAAACGTCTGTCGAGTGGTCCGGTCTTGATCGGGTTGAGCGAGCGCGACGTTCGGGGATGGTCGCCTTGGCTGGACCAGTCGCGGAGAGCTGGTGGCGTGGTGAGGCGGGGCTGCTCGACGCGCTAACTGCTTGGCGCGCTGACTGGCTGGAGGTCGAGCAGGCTTTGTCGGCGGTCGCTGAGGGTGAGCGCGCGGCGACCTTGCAGCGCTGGCTCGTGGAGGTGCGCACGGCGTTGTTGAGCGACGTCGCCTGGGAGCACCTCTGCCGGGTCGCAGACATGTTGGAGGCGCACGGCACGCTCGATGACGCTCTGATTATGGACGCGTTGTCCTAGCGAGAGAGCTCCTCTGTGCAGGTGAGGTATGATCCTATGGCAGTGACGAAAGAACCTGACTTCCACTTCAGCACCGAGGTGCGCGTGCGCTTGCCGGAGACCGACGCGATGGGCGTGGTCTTCCACGGCAACTACTTCACCTACCTCGAGGTTGGCCGTGTCGATTATTTGCTCAACCTCGGCTTGACCGAGGGCAGCCGCCCGATCCGCGACTTCGAGAACGTCGTCGTCTCCGCGCACTTAGATTTCCGGTCGCCGTCGCGGCTACACGACCTGCTTAAGATCGAGGTGCGCGTCGCCGAGATCCGGACCGCGAGCATCCGCTTCGAGTTCCGGATCCGGAACCGCCGCAGCAACGTGCTGGTCGCGGAGGGTCATACGGTGCATTGCGCGATCGGCGACGACTTCAAGCCGCAGCCGGTGCCTGCGTCGTTCCGAGAGGTGATCGATCGCTTCGAGCAGCGCTAGACCAGCGCCGTCTGCGTTACGCGCCGGAGATGTTGGTCCTTGGCGTGAGCTGCGGTGACATCGGCTGGAGGCCTCGCTTCACTGCTTACGCCTAGTCGCAAGCGCCCCCCGAGACAGGGCGCTGGTTGAAGACTCGCAGGGGGGTCTAGGGTAAGATTTAGCGGTAAGCCGCTTCCTCCGCTGTCTTGTTGCCATGCGATACCTGCCTCTAGCGTTTTCTGCCATCTTCTTCGCCGGGGCTTCGTCGGCGCAAACCGCGCCATGCCTCGCTGACAACGACGCGACGAGCGTCGCGACGGCCGCGTTCTTCGGCATCTTGAACGGCGCTCCGGGGGTGCACGGTTGGCAAATCACGCCGCAGACCGCGACGACCGCCGTCAGCATGCGCGTCTACATCGGCAACAACTACATGAGCATGACCGGCAACTTCGCGAAGCTTGAGATCTTCGACGATGTGGCGGGGTTGCCGGGTCAGTCGCTCGCTGGCGGCACCTTTCGCCTGCAGCCGGGCTTCTCGTGGTTGGGCTGCAACTTTGACGCGCCCGTCGCGATGCAGTCAGGGACCTCATATTGGATCGTGCTGACTGAGCCTGGCTGGACGAACGCGCCGATCCAGTCAACTGGGGGGAACAACTACCCGATGTATCGCTACAACGCGGTGACCAACGCGTGGTCACCGTATACGGTGCCCGAGGCGCTGAAGTACCGCATCTACTGCAGCCCGCTCGAGCGTCAGGGGGTCACGTCCTTTGGCGCCGCGTGCCCCAACTCCTCGGGCTCGCTCGGCACGGCTTTTACGAACGCGGCTCCTACCGTCGGCAACGACAACTTCCAGGTGGAAGGCTCTGGGTTCACTCCAGGTACCTTCGTCGCCGGGATCATTGGCGTCAACTCGGCATGGCCGAGCATCCCGCTGCCGGGCGCGCCAGGTTGCTCCGTCAGCTCTAGCGGCGACGTGCTGCTGAGCCTGCAATCCGGCGTCGGTGATGTCCGCGCCGCGCAGCCAGACGGACACGTGGAGCTGCCGGTGCCGATCCCCGCGAACGGCGCGCTCACCGGCTTCTTTTTTGCGGTGCAGTTCGCCGCGTTTGACTTTGGGGTCGGCACGACGCTGCCGTTCGTGAGCTCCAATGCGTTGAAGATCACGGTCTATTAGCGGGCCGGGCCGTTCGCCGCGCGGCCGCTTGTTTGGTGCGTGGGCCGGCTCAGCTGCGGCGGCTCGCAACGGCGGCCGCCTCAGCGTCTTGGCGGGGTCCGCCTACCCAGCGTATGGCACAGACGAGTGGTGCAGCACGATCCGGACCTCTCCGCTCGCGTTCAAGACGTAGCCGAACGAGTACTCAACTTTGACCAGCTCCCCTTGGGGGTCGGTGAAGAAGTAGTTGCCCATGGCCATGGCGGTGTTGCCGCTTAAGAGCATGGCGGTGTTCTCGAAGCGGACCGCGGTCCAACCTTTGATGGCGAAGCCGCCGTCTTCGCCGCAGACCTTGTTCGTCGCCACGAAGTACGAGAGCGCTTCGTCGAACGTCCCTCGGAACTGCACTTCGGCGGCGAGCGTTGGCTTGAACAGCACCGGCGAGGCGCCGTAGTTGTAGAGGTTGTTGATGTGGTCTTTCGCGGCTTGTTCGAAGTCTTCGCCGTTCTTGTGGGCGGCGGAGATGCGGACGATGCCGTCGCCCCAAGCCTTTTGCGCGGCGGTGACATGTTCTTCTGTGATGTCGCTCACTTGGTCTTCTTAGATCAGGATGCTTGGTGGTGCCCTGCCGCGATTGCGCTGCCAGGGCCAGATTCCGTATGAACCCGGCCTCGTAATTTCGCTCCTGGGGGCGGCCTTTTCAACGGTAGTTGGCGCATCGAGCGCGGGCTCTCTAGCGCTCGTGCGTACAGCGTTGGAGCGGCGGAGTTGCTTAACGAAGCCGATTACTTTGGCTTACCTCTCGACAACTTGTCTCTAGCGACGGCCCATGCCTAGATGGCGCGGCTAAGGCTCAATCTTCGCATCGCACTGACGCGCGAGTTGGTTTAGGTGGGGCGAGTACAGGCGTGTGATGCTGGGCTGCTCGGCTTCCTCCGTGCAGCCGAGGCTCTGGCCAGTTCACAACAGCCCCGCCAGGCGGAGAGTGGCGGCGCAGCGTCGCTGCGCCGCTCAGGAACGAGCGGGAACTGCGGCGCGGCGACGCTATCCTCAGCCTCCATGAGGCATCTTCTCGCAGCGGCGCTAAGCGCCTGCGTTCTCTCTGCTCAGGGTTCAGACGAAATCACCAGTGGGGCGCTGTCGGCGCTGAAGTTCCGCGGCATCGGCCCGGCGATGTGCTCTGGTCGAATCGTCGATGTCGCGGTTGATCCAGACGTCTCGTCGCGATGGTTTGTCGCGGCGGCGTCGGGCGGGGTGTGGCGAACGGTGAACAACGGCACGACGTTCGAACCGGTCTTTGATGGCGAGGGCTCATACTCGATCGGCTGCGTCGCGATCGATCCGAGCAATCGGCACACGATCTGGGTCGGCACCGGCGAGAATAACAGCCAGCGCAGCGTATCGTGGGGTGACGGCGTGTATCGCTCTCGCGACGGCGGCAAGAGCTGGGAGAACGTCGGGCTCAAGGGCAGCCAGCACATCGGCCGCATCGCGGTCGACCCACGCGACTCGAACGTCGTCTGGGTCGCTGCCCAGGGACCTCTGTGGAACGAGGGCGGTGACCGCGGCGTCTACAAGACGACCGACGGCGGCGCGACTTGGCAGCACGTGCTCGATATCAGCCCGCACACCGGCGCCAACGAGGTGCACCTGGATCCTCGGGACCCTGACGTCGCCTACGCGAGCGCGTATCAGCGCCGCCGCCGCGTTTGGACGCTGATCGACGGAGGACCCGAGTCGGCGATCTACAAGACTACCGACGGGGGCGCGTCGTGGCGCAAGCTAGATAACGGGATCCCATCTGTCGACAAGGGCCGCATCGGCATGGCGATTTCGCCAGCGGATCCCGACGTGCTTTACGCGATCATCGAGGCGCAGCGCGGCGAGGGTGGCACGTATCGCTCGACGGACCGCGGTGAGAGTTGGAGCAAGATGAGCTCCAAGGTCTCGAGCAGCCCGCAGTATTACAACGAGCTCGTCTGCGACCCGCACGACGCCGATACGGTCTATTGCCTCGACACTTATACGTCTCGCTCACGCGACGGCGGCAAGACCTTTGAGCGGGTCGGAAACCGCCACCGCCACGTCGACGACCACGCGCTGTGGATCGACCCGAGCCACGCTGGCCACTTAGTGATCGGCGGCGACGGCGGCCTCTACGAGACGTTCGACGACGGCTCCCACTGGGACTTCAAAGAGAACCTGCCGCTCGCGCAGTACTACCGCGTCAGCGCGGACCAAGCTGAGCCCTTCTACAACATCTACGGCGGCACCCAGGACAACAACTCGATGGGCGGCCCGTCGCGGACGACGGACCTCGCGGGCATCACGAGCGAGGATTGGGTGGTCACGGTCGGCGGCGACGGCTACGAGGCGCAGGTTGATCCGACGAACCCGAACCTCGTCTACACGCAGTGGCAGTACGGCGGCCTCGTGCGCTTTGACAAGAAGAGCGGCGAGCGCACCGACATCAAGCCGCGTCAGGCGCCCGGCGAGCCGCCGATCGTATGGAACTGGGACACGCCGCTGATGATCAGCTCGCACAGTCCAACCCGCCTCTACTTTGCTGGCGACAGGCTGTTCCGGACCGACGATCGGGGTGATTCGTGGGAGACCATCAGCGGCGATCTGACCCGCGGCATCGACCGGGATCAGCTTGAGATCATGGGCCGCGTTCAGGACGTAGACGCCGTCGCCAAGAACGCGTCGACATCGGTGTACGGCAATTGCGTGTCGCTGACGGAGTCGCCGATCAACGAGGACGTGCTCTACGTCGGCACCGATGACGGTCTAGTCCACGTGACCCAAGACGGCGGCGAGAGCTGGACCAAGATCGAGTCTTTCCCCGGCGTGCCTGCGCGCACCTATGTCAGTCGCCTGGAGGCGTCGCGCCACCAGAGCGGCCGTGTCTACGCCGCCTTCAGCAACCACAAGGACGGTGACTTCAAGCCATACCTGTTGGTCAGTGAGGACTACGGCGCGACGTGGGCTTCGATCGCCGCCGATCTGCCGGCGCACGACGTGGTCTGGTCGCTGGCAGAGGACCATGTGCAGGAGGGGCTCTTATTCTGCGGGACCGAGTACGGCGTCTACGTTTCGCTCGATCGCGGCGGCAAATGGACGCGGATGAAGAGCGGGTTGCCGACCGTCGCGGTGCGCGACATCGAGATCCAGCGCCGCGAGAACGACCTCGTCCTCGGCACCTTTGGCCGCGGCTTCTACGTTCTCGACGACTACACGCCGCTGCGCGAGCTCGCCGCTGGGATCGGCGAGTCGGTGGCGCACCTGTTCGCGGTGCGTAAGGCGCCGCTCTACATAGAGGAGAGCCGGCTTGGCATGAACGACGGCCGCGGCGCGCAGGGCTCGACGTACTTCGCTGCGCCAAACCCTCCGTTTGGCGCCATCTTTACGCTGCACCTGCGTGACGGATTTAAGACGTTGAAGCAGCAACGAGAGGCCGGGCAGAAGCAGGCGCGAGATGACGGTGAGCGTTACCCGTTCCCGTCGGACGATGACGTCCGTATGGAAGAGCGCGAGAACGCGCCGGCGGTCTGGGTGACGATTAAGGACGCGTCTGGGGCCATGGTTAAGCGCGTCGACGCGCCGCGCAAGAAGGGTATGCACCGCGTCGCGTGGGACCTTCGCTACTCCGGCGCGACCAAGATCACGCTCGGAGATCCAGGTGAGGGGTCGCCGTGGTCTCGCCCCGACACTGGCCCCCTCGTGCTCAGCGGTACTTTCACCGCGACGCTTGAGCGCGAGGTCGACGGATCGGTGGAGGCCTTGGCCGAACCGGTCAGCTTCCAGGTCGAGGCGCTGAACCTCGCGACGCTGCCGGCGGCAGATAAGGCCGAGGTGTTGGCGTTCCAGCGGCAGGTCATTGAGCTGCGCCGCGCGGTACGCGCGAGCGCTCGGGTGCTCGGCGAGCTGCGGTCGCGCGTCGATCACTGCCGCGTCGCTGTGCGTCGCAGCAGCGCTGAGCTCGGCCTGCTCCAGACCGTCGCTGCGTTGGACCGCGAGTTGGCAGGTCTACAGGACCAGCTGTCTGGAGACTCTTCGCTGTCGGGGCGTAACAAGCCGGCGCCGATGTCGATCGCCCAGCGAGTCGGTACGGTCGCTGGGGCTCAGCTCTACACCTCTTCGGCGCCGACTAAGACCGAGCGAGACGGCTATGACTACGCCGCCAAAGCGTTTGAGCCGTTGCTGGCGCGGCTGCGGGCGATCGCCGTGGGCGAACTGCCGGCGATCGAAGCCGCTCTCGAGGCTGCAGGCGCTGGTGATACGCCTGGCCGTCTGCCGGAGTGGCGCCGTCGCTGAGGACAGGGCGACGCGGGCCAAAGTGTCCGCTAGGGTGCCTTACGCTGACTAAGGTCAGTTCGCGTCCCAAGTATGTCTGGAAGCCGGCCTGTCGCTTCGGTTTGAAGCGGTTGTCCTAGCCTTAGGTCTGTCCGATGAACAAGTCGTTCGCTGTTGTGTCCTTGATCGCCGTCGCGGCGCTCGCTTGGGGGGTGTTCCTTTGGCGCGGCGCGAGCGATGTCCCCGCGCCGCCGATTGCGGAGGCCGATGGAGACGCGGGCTGGGCCGAGGCGCCCGCGACGACGTCATCGTCGTCGTCGGCTATCGAAGCCGCTGATCTGGCGCTGCTGGAAGAGTCGCCGGACGAGCCAGACCGGCTTGAGGTCGAGCTTGAGGCCGACCCATCTCCGCGGCTACAGCTACAGATATGGGATCGCAAGCGCGGTCAGGTCGCGGCGGAAGCGGACGTCTACATCGTCGAGGGCTATGAAGGCGACGACTTCCCTGACCCGTTCCGGCCTCACCTCTGTGAGGTCGCGTTCGCTGAGGGGCGGCGTTACAAGGCGACCAGTGACGGGATCGTTGAGTTGTCGAGGTTAGAGGAGCGCACGCTGATCGCGGCGCAGCTGCCAAGCGCGGTAGGTTTTCGGATCCTCGACGAGCGCCACCGCGAGCGCGAAGAGATCACCCTTCGGTCTGACGAGGCGGTCGCCGTACGTGTTGTTGACCAAGACGGTAAGCCTGTCGAGGGCGTCCCGGTAGGCGTCCAGCAGCGCGTCGTCGACCGCGTCGACGCTAAGCGGACGTATCGCGACTTCGATCGACTCAAGGAGCGCATCGCAGAGCTCCGCGCCGAGATGGAGAAGGTGCCGACGAACCAGGAGTCCTTGCAGTGGCGCCTCTCTTGGAGCGAGCGACGTTTGTCTCAAGTGCGCAAGACGATCGATCGACTCAGGCGCGCAGAGGCGAAGCAGCAGGTCGCAAAGGGTGGCAAGCCGAACAGGTCTGCGAAGTCGAAGAAAGGACCGGCCGAGTCGTCGTCCTCGCGGCCCAAGGCGAGCACAGCGCAGGTCTTCGATACGCGCTACGAGGTCAAGGCTAGGCGACGGACCGACGCGCGCGGCGTCGCGGTCTTCCGGCACTTTCAGTTCGCGCGGCACCGGCAAGAGAAGTGGTGGCCAGAAGAGCATCGGGATCGCTTCGAAGCAGTGCTCGTGATGCCTTTGGCGGCGCCGGTCAAGGCGCCCTTTCTCGGCCGCCCGCTGCCCGCAGAGCCGGTCGAGCTGCGGATGCCTGCGACCGGCTCAGTCACGCTCCGTACGGTCGATCGCGACGGTCGACTCTTTACGCACCCCGTGCGCGGCACCCTCAGGATTGAGGGCGGTGATAACCCTGACTGGTCACGGGTGCAGCTCCGCAAGGAGCAAGACGAGGCAGCGATCGTGTTCGAGCACGTCGGCCTCGGCGTGCAGCTGGTCGCGAACTGCCGGCTCGATGACCGAGATTTTCGCTGGCAGTCGCCGGCCTTTTTCGGTCCCACGCGCCCGGGCGAGCGCAAGGTCGTCGACCTCGTCGTCGCGCCTGATGCAGCCATGCTGCACGGCCGCGTGCTGGACGAAGCCGGGGAGGCGTTAGCGAGCCGCGAGTTGACGTTCTTGATCAACAGCAGCCGTGGCCGCCTGGAAGGCGAGGAGGTGGTGCTTGATCGTGAAGGCCGCTTTCACTTGCCGTATGAGCCGCGCGACGCGAGCGTGGCGCCCTTCCGCTTTCAGATCCGCGGTGAGGAGCACGACGAGGTCCCCGGCTTCGCGCGCACGCTCCCGACGCTCGCCTCGGAGGGGGTCATGGACCTGGGCGATCTGCGGCTCGGCGCGCTCGACCAGGTCGCGTTTGGTCGCGTCGTCGACGACCTCGGCGCGCCGATCGAGGACGCGCACGTCCAGCTGCAGCGCGAGCGCCCCTCGCGGCGCAACCGCGAGGAGATGCGCTTTGACGACGAGGCCTTCACGGACGCGCATACAGACGATAACGGCGACTTTTGGCTGTTCGGAGACGTCGAGTCTGCGCGTTATCGCCTGCGCGTGCGCGCGGACGGGCACTTCCCGCATGAGACGCTCGGCGTAAATCGAGTCACCGGCACCGAGATCCAGATGATGCGCAAGGCGCGGCTGGTCGGGACGGTGACGCTGCCCAAGTGGATGCCCAGCAAGCGGGTCAAGGCCGAGCTCCGATCACTCGATGACCCCGAGCGAAATCGTGACGATCAGATCCGCGATTGGCAGGGTGGCCGCTACATCTACTTCGACTGGGTTCGACCTGGCCTCTATAGCCTTTCGCTGCGTATCCAGGAGTTCCCTGAGCCGTTCCTGCAGATCGACAACTTGCAGGTCCGCCCCGGTGATCACGAACCACACCAGCGGCTACGGGGCCTCGACCTGTCACCGTACTTCCATCGGTTCGAGGTCCTCGCCGTCGACGAGGCTGGCAAGCGGTTCAACCCCGAGAGCCCTTTGTTGGCGCGCGTCACCGGCATGAACGGGGTAGCGCAGTTCGTAGGTTTCTCGTGGAAGCAGGGGCGCGTCGAGATCATCAACTCGCAGCCGACGCTTGAGGTGTCGCCGTTGGCGCCTGGTTTCCGCGCGGAGGCGGCGGTCTTGAGCGCCGGGCGCAGCGAGCTCCGGTTCTTGCGCGTGCCGCCGATTACTCTGCGCGCGCCAGGCATCCGAAAGTGGATCGGAGACACCAGCGCGTGGGTGGGGTTGCGCCTGCTCGAGGCGCCGAAGCTCGCGCGGCTAGATGGTCGCGGCGGCCGGAGCACGCGTGGATTTGATCGGGCGACCTCTAGCTACGCCCGGCTCGGCGCGAATGAGCGCGCGCGGGTCACGCCGCTGATGGACGGCCGTTATCGCGTCGCGGCCTATATTGGCGATAAGGCGCGGGGCGGTCTCGTGGAGGTCGCGATGGGTGAGGTCGACGTGCGCGTAGAGCCTGGCGGTCCGTCCGTCGTGCTGCAGGTCCAGGCGGCCCCGAAGGCGCTTCAGGATGCGATGAGAGAGGTGCTGCGACGTCAGGCTGCGGCGCCGATCGGTGGTGAGGGCAAAGGCGTGCGCTGAGCACGTTAAGTAGCTGCGGCTCGTTCGCAGGTGCGGTACGTTCATCGTTCGCTACATGATCCTGTGATGAATCGAGGCCTCGCTATCGCTTTGCTCGCTGCCTTAGTCGGCGTGAGCGTCTGGTTGCTCCGAACTTCAGAGCAAATACCGGCGCCTGCTGGTCCTGCAGCGCAGGGCGGAGTCCAAGGCGTCGAGGTGGTCGATCCAGCGACGGGTGGTGTCGGGGCAGAAGCCCCCGCGCTAGATCGAGCGCGCGCGCAGGAGGCCATCGATGACGGGGTCGGTCGACGGCTAGAGGTGCAGATCTGGCTCGGCCAGCAAGGCATGCCGGCAGCCTCGTCGGAGGTCTTTGTGCTGGAGCAGCCTGCTGCGTCAACGGGGGCGGTTGGCCAAGCAGATCTGGCTCACCTCGCAGAGTTGGCAGAGCTCCGTGGCCGTCGTTATCGGGCGGACGTGAACGGGCGGGTGCTCTTGCCGCCTGTAGCGGACCGGCTCGTGCTCGCCGCGCGGCTGCCCGGTTTGTTCGGCGCGCTCGCTGTCGGCGTCGACCACGCGGACGTAGAGACCATCACGCTCGCGCCTGATCAGGCCGTGACGGTGCGCGTCGTCGATGCAGGCGATGCTCCTTTGGCGGGCGCCACGGTCAGGTTGAACCAGATGTTGCCGGCGGTCGTAGGGATGGAGTGGGTCTTTGAGGAGCTGCAGGCGCTCGAGCGTGAGATCGCGGAGCTCAACGAGCAGATGCGGCAGAGCACCTCTGAGGAGGTGCGCAAGGCGCGCGCGCCAGACCTACGCGAGATGCAGCTCCAATACGCGCGCATCAAGCGCAGGTCGCAGGGTGTGCAGGGCGGGCGCGGTGCCGCGCGCACGCGGGCCGAGGTTGCGTTCGCGGTGGTCGCCGACGAGCTAGCGCGTCGCGAGAGCGACGATCAAGGGCTCGCGGTGTTCCGGCACATCCAGCTGCTCCGACGTGAAAATGATGCGAGCTGGCCTGAAGAGCGCCGTGACCGCTTCGAGGTCGCGCTCGCGGCGCCCTTGGCCGAGCCGGTGACGAGCGCCTTCTCTGATCGGTCCCTGCCGGATGAGGTGATCGTGCTTCGTTCGCCTGACAGTGGTCGGGTCACGATGCGAATGGTCGACCACGCGGGGCGACCGTTCGCCCACCCGGTGCATGTGCAGCTGTATCGCGACGGCGATGAATCGGATGAGGCGTGCGTTCAGGCCATGAAGCCGCAAGGCGAGGTCGCGCTGGTTATGCCCCACGTCGGGCTCGACCTGAAACTCCTCGCACACTTCCAGCTCGACGACGACGCGTTTCATTGGTCCACGGCGATCCGAACGCCGGCTCAGCGCGGCGAGCACCTAGAGCTTGACGTGGTCGTCGCGCCTACCGCGGGGATGCTCTTTGGGGAGGTGCAGGACGCTGCCGGCGCGCCGCTCGGGGGGGCGACGCTTGACCTCGCGATTCACGCGAGCGAGGCGCAGATCGAGGTTGAGCGGCTGCAGCTTGACGGTGAGGGGCGGTTTCATCTCCCGTACGCGCGACCGCCGGAGATGGAGGGGCCGTTTAGCTTGACGGTCCGACGCGCCGTCACGCCGGTCGAGGGCGGAGAGTTTGTGCTGGCGGCTTTACCTGCTGCCCGCGTCATCGACGTCGGGGCGCTGAAGATCGGTCAGGTCAGCGTGCTCGCAGCCGGCGTCGTCGTCGATGACCTTGGCGTGCCGATCGCAGGCGCGAGCGTGCAGCTGCAGCGGCATAAGGCGGCGGATCCTGGGTCGGCCGCGATGCACTTTCGAGATGAGTTCGCCGCCCGCGTCGAGACCTTCGAGGACGGTCGCTTCCAGATGTTCGGCGCGCGCGATCGCAGCCGCAGCAGGTTGTTCGTAAAGGCGGCAGATCATTTCCCGGCTGAGACCCCCGACCTCGTCGCGGGTGATGAAGGCCTTCGTGTTGAGTTGCTGCGCAAGGCGCGTTTGGCTGGCGTGGTGATCGTGCCCGCATGGATCCACCCTGGTTATGTGCGCGTGGACCTGCTGCCTCAGCACGTGCCGAGCCTTCCGCCCGGCGGCGCAGCCTCGCGTAAGGGGCGAATCGAAGGCGATCAGCTCGCTTTTGACTGGCTCCGCGCTGGCACCTACACGCTGACCTTCGCCATGAAGGGCTTCCGCAGGCCGTTCCTGCGCGTGGAGGATCTCGTGGTCGAGCCAGGTCAAGATGGCCTGCACCCTGAGCTCGACGGTTTAGATCTCTCTCGCTTCATCCACCGCTTCGAGCTGTACGCCGTCGACGAGAACGGTGACCCGGTCGTAGTCGATCGACCGATGTTGGCGCGATTGACGCATGAAGATGGCAGCCGCAGCTGGGTGGGGCTCGCTGTTCGAGGGGGCGCAAGCGAGGTGTTTAGCGCGACGCCGCAGCTCGAGGTCTTTCCAAGCGCGTCGGGATACGTCGCCGATCCGCAGGTGCTCGCGCCGGGGCCGAACGAGGTTGTTTATCGACGCATCCCCCCCGTCGAACTGGAACTCGGCGGGCTCTCGGCGATGAGCCAGGGTCTCTCGGTGTATGTGGCTCTAGAGCAGCTCGACCGCGGCGCGCTCCCAGCGTCCCTCGGGGAAGGCTTTGACAACATCAGCAGTCGCATGGCGAGCTGGTATGAGAAGGCGCGGTTCTCCGCCGCGGAGCTCGAGGAGGATGATACGGCGCGCTTTGTGCTCCCTGCGGGTGGCCCGCACAAGGTGAGCCTCCGTGTCTCCAAGGGGGAGGGCGAGCCGACCTTCGCGGAGCTGGGGACCGTGCAGCTAGACCTGCTGCCTGGAGGTCCGACGGTCCGCGTCGCGGTGGCGTATGACGCAGCCGCTGTGCAGGCGGTGATCACGGCGGTCCGGCAGCAGTGAGCGTTGGGGCCGCAGGGGGCTTAGCTCAGCCTCATAAGACAGGGCAGCTTCGCTTCGCGAAGCGCCGTTATTACGCTCATCTGAGATGACTCAGACGATCCGTCTCCGCGACGTGCGCGAGCACAACCTCGACGGCGTCGATGTCGAGTTCCCGCGCGGTAAGATGACGGTCGTCACCGGCGTCTCGGGCAGCGGTAAGAGCTCGCTGGTGTTTGACACGCTGCACGCCGCGAGCGAGCGACGCTATCTAGAGACGCTCTCGGCGCACGCGCGACAGTTCTTACAGCGGATGCCTAGCCCGAAGGCAGGCGCCATGACGGGGCTCTCACCCAGCGTCGCGCTGTCCCAGCGCCGCAGCGGCGATCACGCGCGCTCGACGGTCGGCACACTCTCCGGCCTGCACGATCAGCTGCGCTTCTGGTACGCCCGAGAGAACGGCCTCGAGCCGCGCCAGCTGTCGTTCGTCAGCGCGGGCGCGTGTGACGCGTGCCGTGGCCTGGGGGCTGTCGACGAGGTGTCTCGCGAGCTGCTCGTCGCGGACGCGAAGCGTACGCTTCGAGAGGGTGCGCTCGTGCCGACCACGCCGACTGGCTACATCGTCTACAGCCAGGTCACGGTCGAGGCGCTCGACATGGTCTGCAAGGCGCATGGCTTCGACGTTGATACGCCCTGGGGGGAGTTAACCCGCGAGCAGCAAGACGTGGTGTTCTATGGCTCGGAGCGGGTCGAGGTGCCGTTCGGTAAGCACTCGCTAGAATCGCGGATGAAGTGGGAAGGGATCACGGCGAAGCCGCGTGAGCTAGGTCACTACAAGGGCTTAATCCCGACCATCGAGGACATCCTCCGCCGCACCCGCAACGAGAACGCGCTGCGGTTCGCGCGGTCTGTGCCGTGTTCGCGGTGCGAAGGCACGCGCCTGCAGCCCGCAGCGCGCGCTGCGGTCGTCGACGGCCTGCGGTTTGACGCAGCGCTGCGGCTGCCGTTCCCGGACTTGGCTCGTTGGTGTGCTGAATCGGAGAATGATCAGGCCGTGAGGCTGCGCCGTCGGCTAGAGGTCTACGACCGGCTCGGCTTGAGGCACCTCAGCTGCGACCGCAGCACCAGCAGCTTGTCAGGCGGCGAGCATCAGAGGCTGCGGCTTGGCGCCATCGCGACGGATGGGTTGTCTGGGGTGACGTTTGTCTTTGACGAACCGTCGATCGGCCTGCACGCCACCGAGGAGGCCGCGGTCTTGGAGCTCTTGCTCGAGCTGCGAGACGCCGGCAACACGGTGGTCGTGGTCGAGCACAGCGAGCACGCGCTGCGCGCCGCGGACCACGTGATCGACGTCGGCCCAGGCGCAGGCAGCGCTGGCGGTCGCGTGCTGTACTCGGGGCCGCCGTCTGGGTTGCCGGACGGCGCGCCGACCGAGAGCGCGACGCGCGCGCTCTACGCCGGCGCTGACGCGCCGATACGCCCGCCTCGAGGCGTCGACGGCGCGGCGTGGCTGCGGATCGACGGCGCGTGCGCGAACAACCTTCGCGGCATCGACGTCGCGTTCGCCGTCGGCCGCCTCAACGTGGTCTCGGGCGTCGCTGGCGCTGGTAAGTCGACGCTGGTCGGCGACGTGCTCGCGCAAGCTGCGAAAGGCGCCTCGCTAGAAGGGCGCGCCGCGGCAGCGCGCGGCTTTGAGGCGGTCACCAAGGTCGTGTACGTCGACCAGGACCCCATCGGTCGCACGCCGCGCAGCAACGCCGCGACCTACACGGGCGTCTTTGATGAGATCCGCAAGTTGTTCGCGACGCAGCCAGCGTCGGGCGATCGTGGCTTCAAGGCGTCGACGTTCTCGTTCAACACGAAGGGCGGCGGTCGCTGTTCGGAGTGTGAAGGTAGCGGTCGTGAGGTCGTCGGCATGCACGGGCTGCCGCCGGTCGAGCTGCAGTGCAGCCTCTGCGGCGGCAAGCGTTTCCGAGACGACGTTTTGGAGGTGTGCTACAGGGGCGCGTCGATCCTCGATGTACTTGAGCTAAGCGTCGACGCTGCGATCGCGCTCTTTGAAGGGGAGGCGAAGATCTGTCGGGTCCTGACTGCGCTCGCGGACGTCGGCCTCGGCTATCTCCCGCTCGGGCAGCCGGCGACGACCCTGTCAGGCGGCGAAGCGCAGCGCGTGAAGCTCGCGGGTGAGCTCGCGCGCGGCGGCGCGGGCGGCGCGCTGTTTATCCTCGAAGAGCCGACGATTGGGCTGCACCGCAGAGACGTCGTGCAGCTGCTTAGGGCCTTAGACGGGCTCGTGGCCAGAGGTCACACCGTAGTCACGGTCGAGCACGACCTCGACGTGATCAGGGCGGCAGACCATGTCATTGATCTCGGGCCTGGGGCTGGGCCGCTGGGGGGGCGCGTGGCGGGTGCAGGTGGGGCTGCGGAGCTTGTGAACCTCGACAGCCCGACGGGCGCGGCGTTGCGCGGGGGCGCGGCCGCTGCTGCGGGCCCGCCTGCGCTCGCGCGCCCGCTGATTCAACTCCGTGGCGCATCCACGCATAACCTGAGAGCGGTCGACCTAGACTTGCCTGCCGAAGGCTTGACGGTCGTCACCGGGGTCTCAGGCAGCGGTAAGAGCTCGCTAGTTTTCGACACCTTGTTCGGTGAGTCGCGGGCGCGAATGACCGAGCACCTCTCGGGCTTCGTGCAGCGACAGCTAGGCGCGGGCGGCGTACGCGCTCGCAGCTTGCGCTCTGCGCGCGGCCTGCGGCCTGTGATCGCCTTGCGTCAGCGCGCTGAGGCCGCGACGACCGCAGACCGCCGCGCGACGGTGGCGACCGCTGCGGACTTGCACCCGCCGCTGCGCACGATGTGGTCGCGCGCAGCGGCCAGCGGTCTCTCTGCGGCGTGCTTCTCGTTCTTCCGCAAGGAGGGCGCTTGCGACGAGTGCGGCGGCCTCGGCGTCGTGCGTCGGTGTGACGTGGGCGAGTTGATCGACGACGCTAGCGCGCCGTTGTTCCGTGGCGCCTTGCGCGCGCAGAACAAGGTCGTCCGCGACTTCGTCGATCCGACGATACGTAACCGCGCGTTGATCGAGGCCGTCGCTCGCTCGCTCGCGATCGACTTGAACGAGCCGTGGTCATCGCTCGCCGATGCGCATCAGCGCGCGTTGTTGCATGGCTGCGGCGCGGAGGAGTTTGACGCGGTGTGGGAGCATGAAGGCGCCGAGGGCGGCGCACATCGCTGGCGTGCGCGGTGGTCTGGGATCGCCGGGAGCATTGATCAGGAGTACGCGCGTCGCGTCGCGACCGGCGCGAAGAGCAGGCGGGCTGATTACGAAGCGTTGATGGGGGACGTTGCCTGCGAGGCTTGCCAGGGTGATCGGCTGCAGCCCGCGGCGCGCGCTGTCGAACTGGGCGGCGTGACCTTGCCGGCGCTGTGTCGTCGCTCCGTGGCCGCGCTCGGGGTTTGGCTAAGGGAGGCAGGTCGGTGGCCAGCGCGAGCGCGAGCGGTCACGAGCGACGCCCGAGGTGAACTCGCGCGGCGTTGCGCGCAGCTGTGCCAGCTCGGCCTGGGGCATCTAGCGCTAGATCGCGGCGTCACGACGCTCTCAGCCGGCGAGCGCCAGCGAGTGCGGTTGGCCCGGCAGCTCGCAGCGCCGTTGACGGGATGTGTGTATGTGCTTGATGAGCCGACGCTTGGATTGCACCCGAGCGACGTTGACGCATTGCTCGCGTCTGTGAGAGGCCTCGTGGATGCCGGCAACGCCGTCGTCGCCGTGGAGCATGATGTGCGCGTGATCGCCGCGGCCTCGCATGTGGTCGAGGTGGGGCCTGGCGCTGGCGATGCCGGCGGCCGGGTCGTCGCTGCCGGGCCGCCGACAGCGCTTGATGTCACCTCGCGCACCGCGGGGCTGCTGGGTCGCGCGCCGCCAGCGCTGCGGTCGTCGCCGCGCGCCGCCGCATCTGGTGCCATCGTCATACGCGGCGCCTTCGCGAACTCGCTCAAAGACGTCGACGTCGCGTTTCCGGCGGGTCAGCTGACCGTCGTCACCGGCGTCTCTGGCAGCGGCAAGACCTCCCTCGTGCGCGGCGTGCTGGCGGCGTCGGCGCAGGCAGAGCGACCGATCGGTTGCCGCGCGCTGACTGGGATGGATTTGTTTGACCGCGTCGTTGATGACGCGTCAGCGCGGGCGCAGCGTACGCGCTCGGCGTGCGTCGCTACCTTGTTAGGCGTCTATGACGCGCTGCGTAAGCGCTTCGCCGACACGGCCGAGGCTAAGAAGCGTGGCTGGCGCGCTGCCCACTTCGCGCTCCGCAGCAAGTCAGGCGGAGCCTGTCGCGACTGCGGCGGCACAGGTTGGCAGCGCAGTGAGTTTGACTTCTTGGGTGCTGGGCAGTGGGCGGTCTGTGATGCCTGTCAGGGGCGCCGCTTCGACGACGAGACGTTGTCTGTGCGATGGCTGGGGCGTGATTTGTCACAGACGCTCGAGCTGAGCGTCGCCGAGCTGTCGGCCGCGGTGCCGGCTCACGAAGGCGCGGAGTTGCTGCGGCCGCTGCAGCTAGCCGCGCGGCTGGGGCTCGGATATCTGACGCTCGGCCAAGCAGGGGACGCGCTGTCGGGTGGTGAGGCGCAGCGGTTGATGTTGGCGCAGCACCTCTCCTCTTCGGGCGCTGCGCGGACGTTGTTCTTGTTGGATGAGCCGACCCGCGGCCTCCACGTCGACGACGTGAGCGCGCTGCAAGCCGCGATCCATGAGCTTGTCGGACGCGGCGATACGGTCGTCGCCGTTGAGCACGACCTCGACTTGGTCGCCGACGCGGACCACGTGGTCGACATGGGGCCTAGCGCTGGCGATGCCGGCGGGAGCGTCGTGTTCGAGGGCGCGCCGCGCGCTTTGGCGCGCTGCCAGAGCTCCGTTACGGGCGCGGCGTTGCGCGGCCGCTGAGTGGCGCTGTCCGGCAGCGGGCTCTCGGTCGAGCGACTGTGCGAACGTACCCGGAGTGTATCTAGGTGTTGTCGAGAGCCGGTGACGTAGACTGCGAACATGCGATCGATCGCCGCCCTCAGCCTCTTGCTCGTCGCCGCGCCTCATGACGGACCCGACCCGATCGGCAGCTGGCGCTTATCGAAACAGTTCGCTGATGGGGGGACGCTCCGCTCGATCCTCGGCGTCGACGGTCGGGTTCAAGGTGAGGTCGCCTTCGTCAAGGACAGCGACGGGACCGCGCTGTTTTTTGACGGCAAGTCGACGCAGGTCGTGCTCGCGGATGACATCGCGGAGAGTGAACAGAAGCTACCGAAGATGCACATGAGCGTGACCGCTTGGGTCGCGATCAACACGCCGGTGCAGTGGGGAGGCATCCTCGGCGCGATCCAGGACAACGGCGGGGAAGAGCAGGGCTGGGTGCTCGGCTATAACGAGCACCACTTCACCTTCGGCTTAGCGACGAAGGGCGCCGACGACGGCGACGGTCACATGACGTATCTCGCGGGTAAGACGCGCTACGACGAAGGCCGCTACTACCACGTTTGCGCGACCTACGACGGCGCCGTGATGCGGATCTACGTCAACGGGAAGCTTGACGCTGAGAGCCGCGAACAGTCGGGCCCGATCCATTACCCTGAGCACGCCCCGCTGGTGCTGGGCGGCTACAGGGACCGTGACGAAGACCACAAACTGCACGGCAGGGTGCGTTCCGCGCGCGTGTTCGACGAGACGGCGAAGGCGGCGGCGGTCCGGGGCATGTTCGCGCACAGTAAGCAGCTGACGCTCGCCGACCCTCACATCGCGCTCGATCCAGACCACAAGTGGCTCATCAAGCCGTATCTGCAGTGGGCGACGAAGACCGGGATGACCGTGAGGTGGGAGACCTCTCGTCCGAGCACCTCGGTGGTTCATTGGGCCGACCGAGTCACGTGGGTGGGCCCTAAGGACGATCGCAAGCCCACCTTCGCGAACCGTGAGATCCAGAAGGGTAAGCACCGGCTGCACGAGGTGCGCGTCGACGGGCTAAAGCCGGACACTGCGTATTACTACCGCGTCCAGTCGGTCGACGACCTTGGCCGTGAGCTGTGGGGCGAGGTGCTGAGCTTCCAGACCGCGCCCACGGCGGATACGCCGTTCGCGTTCGCGGTCATCAGCGACACGCAGGGTAACCCCAGGGTGTCTGGTCGCGTGGCTCAGCACGCCTGGGAGCTGCGCCCCAACTTCTTGCTGCACCCGGGCGACCTAGTCAGCACGGGGACCGTCAAGGATCAGTGGCTCAACGACTTCTTCGCGAGCATGAAGCCGCTGGTGGAGCGCGTCGCCTTGTTCCCGGTGCTGGGCAACCATGAGCGAGACGCGCGGTTCTACTACGACTACATGTCGCTGCCTGACCCGGAGTACTACTACACCTTCGCGTACGGCAACGCGCAGTTCTTTATGATCGACTCCAACCGCAAGGTCGCGCCAGGCACTGAGCAGTACAAGTTCCTCGAGCGCGAGCTGAAGGCGTCGAAGGCCGAGTGGAAGATCGTCTGTTACCACCACCCTGCGTACACGTCCGACGAGAACGACTACGGCGATACGTGGTCCGGTCCGTCCACGCGCGGCGACCTACGCACGCGGCAGCTCGTGCCATTGTTCGACAAATACGGCGTCGACATCGTCTGGAATGGACACATCCACAGCTATGAGCGGACCTGGCCCTTGCGGGCCGATCAGGCGGCGCCGCCGGCTGACGGGACCATCTATATGATCACGGGCGGCGGCGGCGGCGGCCTAGAGCTCGCAGGCCCGATCCGACCGTTCTTCCAGAACACGGTCAAGCGTGGCCACCACTTCTGCTACGTCGCGGTCAACGGCAAGACCCTCGAGATGAAGGCCTATGACCTCGAGGGGCGTCTCTTCGACACCTTGGCGATCGAGAAGCGCTGAGCCCGCCGCTGGCTCAGCTGATGATGCGGTTGAGGGTCGCGCTCGGTCGCATGGCCGCGGCTGCGAGCTCGGAGTTTGGTTGGTAGTAGCCGCCGACGTCGCATGCTGGGCCCTGCACCTCGTTGAGTTCGCGGACGATGGCGTCCTCGTTTTCTGAGAGGGTCGCGCTGATCGGCGCGAAGCGCGCGGCTAGCGCTGCGTCTTCGGTTTGCTCTGCCAGCGCCTTGGCCCAGAACATCGCCACGTAGAAGTGGCTGCCGCGGTTGTCGAGTTCGCCGACCTTGCGTGACGGCGCCTTGTTCTGGAGCAGGTATTGCGCGCTCGCCTCGTCTAGCGTCTTGCCGAGGACGCCCGCAGTCTCGTGATTGTAGCGGTCGGCGATGTGCTCGAACGACGCCGCTAGCGCCAGGAACTCGCCTAACGAGTCCCAGCGAAGGTGGTTCTCTTTCTCGAACTGCTGAACGTGCTTCGGCGCCGAGCCGCCGGCGCCCGTCTCGAACAGCCCGCCTCCGTTCATCAGAGGCACGATCGAGAGCATCTTGGCTGACGTGCCGACCTCAAGGATTGGGAACAGGTCGGTCAGGTAGTCGCGCAGCACGTTGCCGGTCACCGAGATCGTGTCTTGTCCTTCGCGGATCCGTCGGAGGGAGAGTTCGCAGGCCTCGACCGGCGACAGCATGTGGAACTCGAGGCCGTTGGTGTCGTGTTCTTGGAGGTAGTTCGCGACCTTGTGCAGCAGCTGCGCGTCGTGCCCGCGGTCTTTGTCGAGCCAGAACACCGCCGGCGCGCCGGTGGCGCGGGCGCGGTTGACCGCGAGCTTGACCCAGTCGCGCACGGGGCCGTCCTTGACCTGGCACATGCGCCAGATGTCGCCCTCTTCGACCTGGTGCTCGAGCAGCACGTTGCCGTCTTGGTCAACGACGCGCATAGCGCCGTCGGCTGGCACCTCGAAGGTCTTGTCGTGCGACCCGTACTCTTCGGCCTTCTTCGCCATCAAGCCGACGTTAGGCACGCTGCCCATCTTAGTGGGGTCTAAGGCGCCGTGTTGCCGGCAGTCCTCGAGCACGGCTTGGTAGACGCCGGCGTAGCAGCGGTCGGGGATCACGGCTTTGGCCTGCTGCAGCTCGCCATCGGCGTTCCACATGCTGCCAGAGTCGCGCACTACCACGGGCATCGACGCGTCGATGATCACGTCGCTCGGGACGTGGAGGTTCGTGATGCCCTTGTCCGAGTTGACCATGGCGATGCCGGCGCGCTCGGCGTAGCAGGCGTCGATGTCGGCTTCGATCTCCTGGCGCTCGGTCTCGGGCAGCGACTGGATCTTGGCGACGACGTCGCCGAACCCGTTTCGCGGGTCCACGCCCAGTTTGTCGAGCTTCTCGCCGTGCTTCTCGAAGACCGGCGCGAAGTAGGCCAGCACGCCGTAGCCGAAGATGATCGGGTCTGAGACCTTCATCATCGTCGCCTTCATATGCAGTGAGAACAGCACGCCTTGCTCTTTCGATTCTGCGACCTGCTCTGCGAGGAACTCGGTCAGCGCCTTCTTGCTCATGAAGGTCGCGTCGATGATCTCGCTGGCCTCGAGCGCGATCGGGCCTTTCAACTCGGTCTTGCTGCCGTCCGCCGCCAGGTGCTCGATCGAGACCGCGGTCGCTGCCGGGACGGTCACAGACTTCTCGTTGGCGCGGAAGTCGCCCTTACTCATCGAGGAGACGTGCGCCTTGTTGTCGCTCGTCCACGCGCCCATTCGGTGCGGGTGAGCTTTGGCGAAGGCCTTTACCGCCGCCGGGGCGCGGCGGTCTGAGTTGCCCTCGCGGAGCACTGGGTTCACGGCGCTGCCCTTGACCTTGTCGTAGCGGTCTTTGGTCTCTCGCTCCGTTTCAGTCTGCGGCTCGTCTGGATAATTGGGCAGCGCGTAGCCCTGCCCCTGTAGCTCCTTAATCGCCGCCTTCAGCTGCGGGATCGACGCGCTGATGTTCGGCAGCTTGATGATGTTTGCCTCTGGCCGTTGGGCCAGTTCACCGAGCTCGGCGAGGTGGTCGTCGAGTTGCTGCTCGGGCGCCAGCGCGCCCGCGAAGTTCGCGATGATGCGCCCCGCGAGCGAGATGTCGCGCGTCTCAACGTCGATGCCGGTGCCAGCGCAGAAGGACTTAATAATTGGTAGGAACGAGTACGTGGCGAGGGCGGGGGCCTCGTCGGTGTGGGTGTAGATGATCTTCGGAGCGTCGGTCATGGTGCCGGATCGTGGGCTCGGGCGTGCGCTGGAGGGGAGTTTCGGGCGTAACACGTTAGCAGATCCCGCAGCGCATTCCCGTGCAGAACGGCCCAGGCGCTCCCGGTCGCTGATGTTCTACCGCTAGGGCGCGTCGGGCCGGGGGGAGGCCGTCGCCGCGGCGAGTGATGGCTGGCCGCGCGCAAGCTCGCTGCGGCGCGACGCTGGGCTACGGGAGCTCGCGGATGCGGAGGTTGCGGAACTGCACCTTCGCGCCCTCGCTCTCGAGGGCGAGGTAGCCGCTCGCCGGGGAGCAGCCGCGGCCGCCAGTGACCTCTTTACCGTTCACCCACAGCCGCACCTCGCCGTTGATGGCGCGGACGTAGTAGTGATTCCATTCGCCGGCCGGCTTGGTTAGCCGCATGGTCGGGAAGCTGCGGCTGCTCTTCGGGTTGCCCACCTTATAGGGCTTGCCCGCGCCATCCTTGTAGGTGATCTCTGGGGTGAACGCGGTCATCTTAGAGCCGCCGACAGGGAAGACGTCGCCGTGGCTCGTGAACCAGTTGGAGTGCTTCCCCTTGTTCTTCAGCCAGTTCTCCTCGTAGCCGAGGTCGAGCACCTGCACCTCGATGCCTTGGCGCGGCAGCATGCCCTTCGGGAGGTCCGTGAACGCCGACTCGGGGCACCAGAGGAAGACGCCTGAGTTGCCGGCGTATTCGTGGTGCTTCCACTCGACCACCAGTTCGAAGTTAGTGAGCTGCGTCTTTGAGCGGGCGCCGCCGTTGGGCTTGCCGGTGCAGGTGATGACGCCGCCTGCCTCGGACCAAGTGTCAGCGTCGCCGTTGACGTTGACGAAGTCCTGGAGCGTCAGCTGCTGCCATCCTTCCCCGTCGATGTAGGCCTTCTGCAGCGGGGCTTGACCGATCCAGAGGGGCGCGAGGACGGCGCCGAGGACGGCGGCTAGGGAGAGCGGGTGGAGCGTGCGATGCATGACGCGGTCAGGCTAAGACCTGACCGCTGGCGGCACCACGCCCGGCGCGAGGATCGCGCGAGCCTACTACTTGAACGACTCGCCGTATGCCTCTTCGCTGAAGCCGACGTGCCAAGTCTTGCCCGCGCGGAGCGTCGGCGCGCGGAGGTTCCCCGACGGGCCGATCACGACCTTGTGGAGCTCATCGTCGTCGTCCTTGCCGGGGCGGAAGGTGAGCACCTTCTTGCCCTTAGCGACCACGATCTTGGCCGCGCCTTTAAACAGGGCCGCGAGGTCTTCGGGGCCGAACCGCTCCTTGCTGGCGTTGACCGTCTCACGGACGGTCGCTCCAGCCTTCTCGAGGAAGGCGTCTGAGCGCTTGCAGCTCGTTCAACCCTTGCGGTGATAGTACCAGTCGATCTTCTTAGGCATAGGGAGTCCGAATTAGCACCTGCTGCGGCGCAATCAAGAGCGAGGTCGAGCCCGACGCGCTGCTTATTTAGGCTTCTGCATCCAAGCGACGATGTCAGCAAGGCTTTGGGCGTCGAGGCCGTATGACTGTGGGGGCCACATGAGGGATCGCCGCATCCGCTGGATCTTCTTCACGCGCGACTTCGGGATCATCTGGAGGTGGCCATGCTGGGAGAGCACGACCACAGGATCTCCGCGCGACAGCACGACGCCGTCGATGTCGCCAGCGTCGGTCTGAACGGTGTGGCCTTCGTAGCCGTGGCTGATGCTCTTCGACGGCTGCAGGATCGCCTCGACGATTGCCTCGCGAGACTGTGATTGGCCGAAGGCGCTCAGGTCTGGGCCGAACTCGACGCCGACCGCGCCGACCTTGTGGCAGGTGTAGCAGGTCCCGGCGCTGAGCGCGCCGCGGGCGGGGTCACCAGCCAGCTTAAGGACGTCGGCCGCTGAGAAGCTCAGCTTCGTTTCAGGCTCCGGCGGGGTCTTGACCCGGAAGACCTCAACGGCTTCGGGGTCATAGATGCCGCGTTCCTTGAGCGCCTCGCGTACACCAAAGCCCTTCCATTCGTTGCCCATCCGGTTGACGCACCACCACGCAGCCTGGTCTCGCAGCCTGAATTTTGGGTCGGCGGCGAACGCGACCATGGCCTCAGCCGCAGCCGCCTCACGGATGAATGCCAGTGCGGTGATCGCTTGCGTGCGCTCGGTCCGCGTCAACGTCGGCGCTGCTGCGCGCGCGGCGAGCGCGGGTATCGAAGAGCGTGCGCCCAGCCGCCACGCGATCCAATTCATCTCAGCGCTCCACTCAGCCGGTGCTCCAGCGCCTTCGGCGAGCGCACGGTAGACCGCGTCTTCTTTGCCGGTGCAGCCGATCCCGAGCGCGTCGAGGTAGGCGCGGTCGGTCGCGTCGAAGCGGCGGGCGATCTCGACGAGGGCATGGATGGCTTGGTCGCTCGTCGCGCCGCGGAGCGCAGTCGCGACGCTGGCGCGCACGAACGGCGATGGGTCTTGGCAGAGTTGCTGCGCGAGCGCGACGACGTCTTCACCTGCGTTGCGGAGCGCGCGAAACGCGAGCAAGCGTTGCTCGGCATCTTCAGCTTCGATGTCACGGGCGACCTCAGCGCGCTGTTCGTCTCCGAGGAGAGCTCGCGCCCAGGTTGCGCGGGCCTTCACGTAGTCGTTCGCCTGCGACTGCGCGACGAGATCAAGCAGCGGGGCCGCGTCTCCCCCTAGCTCGTAGATCTTGTTTAGGCCGAGGAAGCGAACGTTGACGGCGGGGCTCATCAACGCCCATGCCGGCCACCAGCTCTCCTCGACGTCCGGCGCGGGCGGCTTCACCTCGTGGTCGGGTCTGGCGACGCGGTAGATCGCGCCCGCGCGCGCTTCGTCCAGCGTCTGGTGCCCGCCGACGCGCCCGTCGAACCAGTCGGCGACGTAGATCGCGCCGTCGCTGCCGACGCATACATCAGACGGGCGGAACTGCGTGTGCAGCTGTCCGTCCCACCGCCCACCGGTGAAGTCTGAGCCGACGAACTTGTGCTCGCTGTTGGTGGTCAGGAAGTCGAAGCGCTCGAGCTCGAAGCTCGCGCCGCGGCGTTCCGGGAAGTAACCGAAAACGGTGTTGCGTCCGGGCTCGCAGGTCAGCAGCAGGCCGCTCCACTTTGGGTCGAGCGCGCCGTTTTCGTAGAAGGCGACGCCCGTCGGCGAGCCGCCGCCATAGACGTCGCCTGCGGGCATCGTGCCGGGGTCCTCTTGCCGCCACTCCGCGACCTGTGTGCTCTGGCCGCGGCGCTGGTCGGCGCGCCATGAGCGCTGCCCGTCGCGCGACGAGAAGCCGGCGTTGCCGTACTCCAAGATATGACTGACGCGGCAAGCGGGCGGGTCATCGTTGTCGCTCTGGAAGACGTCGCCGAACGACGTCACCGTCTGCTCATAGCTGTTGCGATAGTTATGTCCGATAATCTCGACGTCGCTGCCGTCGGGGTTCATCCGCGCGGTGAAGCCGCCGACATAGACGTGCCCGTCGTCGCTAGCTGTGCCGGCGACCCGCTTAGGGTCCATGTAGGAGCTGGTTATCCGGAACGTGTAGCCCGACCGATCGGTGAACACCGCGCCACAGTTGCCGCTGTTCCAATACCAGCGGCCGTCAGGCCCAGCTGTCACTGAGTGGAGGCTGTGGTCATGGTTGCGGCCCTGAAAGCCTGAGAGCCGCACTTCGCGCGTGTCGACTTGGGGGTTGAACTTCAGGTCTCGGTCGACGTCGGTGTAGACGATCATCTCGGGTGGTTGTGAGACCACTACGACGTTGTCGAACACGGCGATGCCGAGCGGCGAGACCAGGAACGGCTCTTGCACAAAGACCGTGCTGGTTTCAGCCACGCCGTCGCCGTCTCGATCCTCTAGCACGACCACGCGGTCCCCCTCAGGGCGCCTGCGCGCCTTGCCTCGGTAGTTCACCCCTTCGGTCACCCAAATGCGTCCGTGGTGATCCACGTCCATGTTGGTCGGGTTCTCAAGCAGCGGCGCGCTCGCCCAGAGCCGCACTTCGAGCCCGTCGGGAGCTTCAAAGGCCTCTACGGGTACGTGCGTCGGCGCCTGGCAAGTCAGCGCGCTCGCCGCGCACGCTGTTGTTACGGCAAAAAGCGTTGTTCTGAGGTTGGTCGACATCTGACTCGTTAGCGTATCGGAACTGGAGCTCGAGCACGTAAATCACGGTCTGAGACGCCGTCGTTGGTCCTTCTGATCGTGTAGGGTCACCACTGTTCGCCATGTCTACCGAACTAGTTACATCTGGTCGTCGAGGCGCCGAGCGCAGCGCGTTGGTTGTCGGTTCGGTCGCGTTGGCGGCGCTCGCGGCCGTGCTCGCTTCGCAGCTGGCCTGGATGTGCGACGACGCATACATCGCGTTTCGCTACGTCGCGAACGCCCACGATGGCCACGGCCTTGTTTGGAACCGCGCGCCGTTCGAGCCGGTAGAGGGCTATTCGTGCTTTGCGTGGGTGATGCTGCTTTGGTTGGTTTGGGAGGCCCTCGGTGTGGAGCCGCCCGTCGCCGCCAACGTACTCTCGATTAGCTTTGGGGCCTTGCTCGTCTTGGTGACGGCGGCCGCTGCCGCTCGGGTGCGGCGACGGCATGGCAGCCCGCTCCCTGTTTGGTGCGTGTTGCTCGCGGTCCTCTGCGTCGCTGGGAACCGCACGTCGTTGTCCTGGTTTACCAGCGGCTTGGAGACGGCGATGTTTAACTTGGCGTTCGTTGGTTGGGTGTTCGGCGCATTCCGTGCGGACGCTGAGCGGTCCGAGCGGCGGCTGTTTTGGTGGTCGTGCTGGGCTGCGTTGGCTGCGCTGACTCGCCCTGACGGCCTGCTGTTGGTGGGGGCGACCGCGGCTGCTGCGGTCGTGGCGGCGATCAGGAGCGAGCGATCCTGGTGGGCGACTGCGCGCGCGATGTTGCCTCTACTCACTGTGGCCGGACATGTCGCGTGGCGGTGGATGACCTACGGTGAATGGCTGCCGAACACCAGCTTCGCCAAGATCACGGCGGCTTGGCCCGAGGCCGGGTTGCGTTATCTCGCCTGCTTCGTCGTTGAGCAGGGCGCGTGGTTCTGGCTCATCGCCTTCGCTGTCTGGGCGTTTGCGACGTTTATCCGCGGGCCGGCTACTGCGCTGCGCGGCGTTTGGCAGAGAACCTCGGCGTGCGCTGCGGTCGGCGCCGTGTTGTTCCACGTCGCGTACTACTGCTTGCGCGTCGGCGGCGATCCGTTCGAGTACCGGGTCTTGAGCTACCTGATCCCGTTGGGCGCAGTCGGCGTGCTCGCCGCGACCGCCGCGCTGCCTTTTGGCGCTGGGCCTTCGATGGTGATCGCGTTTGCGGCGAGCTTGCTCGGCTGGGGGCACTGGCTGTATCACCAGCCATCGGCTCTGCCGTTCTATCAGCCGATCGCCTCGCAGGTCCCTGTGTGGGCTCAGCCATTGGCGAGGTGGCACGATCGCCAACAAGCGTGGTTGACGCCGCAGATGCTCTGCCGCCGCCCTCGCGTCCACGATATGCAGCTTGAGTCGTTCGCGTCGGGTCTGCCGTCGCGGCGAAGGTTCCGGTCAGACTGGGAGGATGTCCCGATCTACCGTGGAGGTGTCGTCGGCTTGCCGGCGTGGCGAATGCCGGACGTCGCTGTCCTGGACGCGCGTGGCCGCAATGACTGGGTCGTCTCGCGGAGCCCCAAGCGCGAAGCCGGGTCGCTTGTCCCGTCTTATGCGCAGCTCACCGCGTGGTTCGCCGGTCTTGAGCTGGACGCCGCTGCGCGATACGCGCGCGCAGACATGGTCTCAGCGGTGGCCGCGATGCGGGCGGGTGCAGAGCCAAGCCTGACGCCGGAGCAGCGACATAAATGGGCGCTCGGGTTGGTGGACTTTCTGATCTCGCAGCTGGCGCCTGACGGAGCGACCTCGCTCTCGCCGTTCGAGCTACGCAGCGTCGATGCGTTGACGGTTAACTTCCGGTTCATGGTGAACGACCGCTCACTGCCGCAAGGCTACGTCGAGGACTTCGCGCCAAATGTCACCATCAAAGGCGGCCGAGTCGTCGTGACGCCCCGCGAGACACCGCTTACGACTGAGCGGGTGCGCGAACTGGAGGCGAAGTGGCGTCTCCGGGCTCTCACGCGTTAGCCGAGAGCCGCTTGTCGCCGTCGCTTAGCGGGCTTCCAGCAGCGCTTGATACGGCGCGATCTGGCCGTCGGCGGTCGTGCAGGTGACGCGGAGGTCGACGTCGCCCGCTGCGAACGGCACTCCTTTGATCGTCACGCGGTTGGACGTGACGCTGACCCTGTGCGCGAACGGCGCGCCGCCGGCGTCGATCGTCGTCAGCTCGATCTGCTGCTCGCCACGGAAGATTAGGGTGACGTCGACGGCTCTCGCGCGCGTTAGGTGGAGCAACCAACGGCCCTCATGGCCCCAGCCGACGCCGTCGCCCGCGACCCAGTCTTGCCGCGTCAGCGTCGTGCGAGGCTCCTTTTCGGGGTCAACGTGGATGCGCGGCTTGGCGAAGTTGTCGGGTCTCGTCGAGGAGACGTCCTCGAACCATGCCTCGTAGGCTGCGCGCATGCGGTCGACGACGGTGGGATGCTCCGCCGCGACGTCGGACTGTTCGCCCGGGTCAGCGAGGAGGTCGAATAACTGCAGCGGGACGCCTTTGGGTCTGTCGGGCTGGCCGAAGCCTGAATGTCGCACGAGCTTCCAGCGGCGTTCGACCAACGCGAAGTGGTGGCCTAATTGAGGAGTGTCGCCCCGGTGGGTTTGCAGCACGAGGTGCCGCCGCGGCCACTCCGTGCGCTGTCCCATCAGCAGCGGGAGCAGGCTCCGACCGTCGATGGTCCGGTCTGCTGGCGGCGTGGCGCCGCAGATTTCGCAGATCGTCGGCAGCAGGTCGATGTGCGCGGCGATGGGTTCGATACGCCTCGAGGGGTCGATGGTGCCTGGCCAGCGCACCCAAAGCGGCGAGCGGATGCCGCCGTCATAGACAGATGACTTGGAGCCGCGCAGGCCCTTCACGTAGCGACCTGCGATCGGGCCGTTGTCGCACATGAAGATCACGACCGTGTCTTCGCTGACCCCACGTCGTTCGAGGTGGTCTATCAGGCGGCCGAAGTTTTGGTCGACGTTCTCGATCATCGCGAAGATGCGCGCGATGCGGTCAAGGTTGGGCTTCTTGTTGACGGCGACCGTGCGGAGGTCCTTGCCCCGATATTTTTTGAGGAGCTGTTCCGGGACGTCGTGAAAGGGGCCGTGCGGCGCGTTGGTCGCGATGTAGGTGAAGAATGGGGCCTCGCGGTCGATGGCCTCGTCGACGAAGCGCATCGCCGCGTCGAAGTAGACGTCGGTGCAATAACCCTCGGTCGCGACGACCGCGCCGTTGCGCACCAAGAGTGGGTCGGTGTAGCGCCGGTTGTTTGTGAGTGGCTCCGACGGCTGCGCGAGGCCACCGCCGCGGTGCACTAAGGACTCGTCGAAGCCCTGGTCAACCGGCCGCATCGGATAGCAGTCGCCGAGGTGCCACTTCCCGAAGATGCCGGTCCGATATCCCACGTCCTGTAGGATCTCGGCGATCGTCACCTCTTCGGGGTCCATCATCGACCGGCCGATCCAGGTGTCGACGACCCGGGTGCGGTAGTTGTAGCGGCCGGTCATGAGGCTCGCGCGCGTCGGGGAGCAGACCGGGCTCACGTAGAAGCGGTCGAACTGCGGGCATTGAGTTGAGAACGCGTCGAGTCTCGGCGTCTCGATGGCTGGGTTGCCCTGGCACCCGAAGTCGCCGATCCCTTGATCGTCAGTCATCACCAGGACCACGTTGGGGCGCTTTGGGGCTTGCTGGCCTGCGCAGGTCAGCGCGAGGCACAGCGTGGAAGCTGCGATGATCGGTCTCCGCATAAGTGTCTCCATGGTGGTTTTGATGGCCCGTGCGTGGTCCGCGGGCGCTCCTCAGGCGCCTTGCAGCTCTGCGAGCGCCCGCCCGAGTTCGCGCAGCAGGCAGTCGGCGGCTGGCACGTCAAAGGTCATCGGGGGGCGGATTTTGAGGACGTTGTCGAACGGTCCGTCGGTGCCGATGAGCACTCGTCGTTCGCGCAGGGCATCTTTGATCTGGGCGGCGGCGGCCGTGGCTGGCGCGAGCGTGTCCGCGTCTTCGATCAGCTCGACGCCCAAGAACAGACCCCGTCCGCGGACGTCGCCGATGACGCGGTGTTCTCCTTGGAGCGCGCGGAGACCTTTTATCAGGTGCGCGCCGGTCCTGCGCGCGTTGGCCGCGAGGTCTTCGTCACGCAGGACGTCGAGCACGGCGAGCCCAGCCGCCATCCCGACGGTGCTTCCGCCGAAGGTGCTGAAGAACTCAGGTCCCTGCGCGAAGGAGTCGGCGACGGCGCGGGTGGTGACGACGGCGCCGAGCGGGAAGCCGTTACCGAGTGGTTTTCCGAGGACGAGCAGGTCGGGCACCACGCCGTGTCGCTCAAAGCCAAACGCGTGCTCGCCGGTGCGCCATAGGCCGGTCTGGACGTCGTCGGCGATGCAGAGCCCGCCAGCCGCTCGGGTCGCCTCGTAGACGGCTGGCAAGAAGCCCGCAGGGAGCTCCAGCTGTCCGCCGACGCTAGGCAGGCTCTCGCAGATGTACGCGGCGGGCTCGCGGCCCGCGCGCACGAGCTGCGCGATCTCACTGGAGACGTCTTCTGCATATAGGCGTCCTGCGTCGACGTCGCGGTGCGCGCCGCGATAGACATCGGGCTGCGGCGTGACATGGACCCAGTCGGGCTTCGGTGGCGCGCCCTCTTGACGGAACTTGTACGGGCTGAGCGCCATCGTCGCCGCGGTGTGGCCGTGGTAGCCGTGGTCCATGACGTAGACGTCGCGGCGTCCGGTGTGCTTACGAGCGAGCCGGACGGCCAGCTCGTTAGCTTCGCTCCCAGAGGGTGTAAAGAAGAAGACCTCGAGCGGCTCGGGGAGCAGCTCGCGCAGTCGCTCGGCGTAACGCTGCATGCAAGCGTGCAGGTACCGCGTGTTGGTGGCGAGCTTCGCGGTTTGCTCGGCGACTGCCGCCGCTACGCGCGGGTGGCAGTGACCGACGTGAGGCACGTTGTTGTAGGCGTCGAGGTGTCGGCGTCCAAAGCTGTCGAAGAGTTGGTGTCGCCAGCCGCGCACCAGCGTCAGCGGCCGCGCGTAGCTCGTCTTAAGGTTTTGTGCGAACCGCTCACGCCGAGCAGGCTCCAGGCCTGCGTGCGGATCGCGCCATGTGGCGCGGTCATCTGGCAGTCCGAGCAGCGCTGACGGATCTGGGTAGGTGTCGAGGTGTGCGTCGAGGTCGTCGGGTGACGCGACGCCGCGCGGCACTTCGGGCAGCGCTCGCGGGTCTGCCGCTAGCAGTTGCAGGTGTAGGTGCGGAGGCCATCCAACGTTGACCGTCTTGTCGCCGAGCTCGGCGATGACGTCTCCTGCGGTGAGCTGCTGGCCAGGTGTGAGCTGTTCGATGCTCTCGGGGTCGAGGTGGCCGTAGAGCGTCCCGAAGGCGCGGCCATCTGGCAGCTCGTGCCGGAGCACGACGAGGCCGCCATAGTCGAGGTGGGCATCGCAGACGTTGACGTCGTGGACCACAGCATCGAGGGGCGTCGCGACGGGGGTGCCGGCAGGGGCGAAGACGTCGATGCCTAAGTGGACGGTCCGACGGTCTCCGTTTGGGGCGTCGTCGCCGAAGGCGGCGTCGGTGTAGAGCGGCCGGGGCTCAGCGTAGCGCCCGATCGCCGCCTCGACGCTGGCGCCGCGCAACTGCTCCTGGATACGCCAGGACGCGCGCTCCACGTCGAACCGGGTCGGGTCGTCGCCGCCGGTCAGAGAGTCGAACGAGAGATCGAGGACGATCGCGCGTTCGATCGGGGTGGGGGTCTTTACGACCGTCGGCATCGCGGAGCGTCGCGCTTCAAGGTGCGCCAGCAAGTGGCTTGGCGTGCTCGAAGCCGGTAGTCCGCACGCTCGCCGGAGCCGCGCGGTCGCCGTGCAGTAGTCGCGGCCGTGCAACGCTCGCAAGACCCGCTGGGCGCCTTGTTGGCTCACTGTGATGTATGGGTCGTCGGGTCGAAGCCGCGCCTCGACGGCTGCGTTGGTGACGCTCACCGCGAGCCGCAGCTCCAACAGCGGGAGCACGACCGCCAGCTCTTCGTCTTGCAGAGGCAGCTCCGAGTGATACCCGCGCGTCACCGCGTCGATGGCGGCGAGCGGGTCATCGTTGTGCATCGCTGCGTAGCTGGCTGCGATCGCGAGCTCGCTGACCATCGCTGTGTGACACATGTCACCGAAGTCGACTAGCCCGGTGATCGCCGCGTCCGGCCCGGCAGAGATCAGCACGTTGTGGTCGTTGATGTCGTTGTGCACCGTGCTGTGGCGGAGCCGCTTGAGCGCGTCTTGGTTGGAGAGGAACCACTCGTGGATCTCGATGATGGCTTCGCGCAACCAGCCGGGCTCGATGGCATCGAGGTGCGGGGCGATCCATCCTGACTGCAGCAGGTCCCACTTCAGCTCGCGCTTCGCGCGCGCGTCCTCGAAGCTCAGCAGCGCGCGGTCCAACGCGGCGATCGAGCGGCCGAGCTGCTCGCAGGTCGCGAGGTCGAGCGCGTCACGAGCGGCCATCAAGGTGCCAGGGAGCCAGCGGCTGACCCATACAGGTCGGGCGGCGTCGCTGGTCACGAGCGTCGTAAAGGTCGCGCCGGTCTGGCTCCGCATCGTGCGCGTCGTCGGAGTAGATGGAGCGTTCGCGGCGATGTGCTCGAGCGCGGCGATCTGCAGCGCCAAGGTGCTCTCGTCACCATCTGCGCCGACCTTGACGAGGAAGGCGGCTTCTGCAGTGGTCAGGCGAAGGTTCGCGTCTCGCTCACCCGGCAGCGGCTGGAGTTGTCCTGCGAGGCCGTATTCGCGGGCGAGCAGTTCGTCGAGCGCGTCGCCGTGCGCCAGGAGAAAGTCATCGCTCGTCACTAGAGGCAGTTTTTCGCAGCAGGGAGCACGACGCAAGCATGATCGACGCGGCCTGGCCTCATTCGCCTGAGGTCTCGGCGGTCCTGAAGGGCAGGGAGATCGGAGAGGGCGCGGGCAGAAACTGTCCCGAGAACACCTTATCCTGCGGCTCTCTGCCGCGAGCGGAGGTGCTCACCGTCGTAGCCGTCATCTCCCGTTCGCGCCTGACCTTCGGAAATCGCACATGATCCAGTACGAGCCAAAACAGTGGTGGAAGGTCCTCTTCGACTTTCAGCGAAGCCCGGTGTTCCGCACCCTCATCGTCGATGTCCTCGCTGCGGGGGCGTGGGCGGCGCTCGTTGTGTGGGTCGAGAAGGATGTCTTTGAGTTCGAGGTGCCGCTCGGACCTGCGTTCCTATCTATCCTCGGCATCATCCTCGGCTTGTTGCTCGTCTTTCGAACCAACTCCGCCTACGACCGCTGGTGGGAGGGGCGGAAGATCTGGGGCGCGCTCGTCAATGTCTCTCGCGGCCTCGCGCATCAACTTGATGCGCAGCTGGTGAACACGGCGCCGGACCGCCGCGGGCTTTACGCCGAGCACCTGGCAAGCTTCCCAGAGTTGCTGAAGGAGCACCTGAGGAAGCCGCGTGATTATGACGGTGAGCATGCGCCCAACCAGTTGCTGACGGCGCTGCATCGAGACGTGCACAAGGACATCGAGGCTGGTCACCTCGCTGACGGCGCGCGGATCACGCTGCAGCCGCTGCTCCAAGCCTTCGATGATGTGCTCGGTAAGTGCGAGCGCATTAGAAAGACTCCGATCCCCTTCAGCTATTCGTCATACATTAAGCAGTTCGTCGTGCTCTATGCGATCATGGTCCCGTTCGCGCTCGTCGAGGAATTCGGCTACGGCGCCGTGATCGCGGCGATGTTCTCGTTCTTCGCGACAATGGGCCTTGAACTGTTGGCCACCGAGATCGAAGAGCCGTTCGGCACGGACCCGAACGACCTGCCCCTAACTTCGATCGGAGCGACGATCGCGCGTGACGTCCGTCAGATCCTAAGCGTGCCGGCGACGTGAGGCGTTCCGCGCCGCCCTAATTGTCCGATTAGATGGGTTTAGGGGCTGGTCCGACCGCGCATACGATTCTCCCTATGGCTAACAACGAGTTCACCGAGCTGCGGGTCGATTACGGGGACGTGCCGTTGCGCCGCAGCGACCTGCTTGCAGATCCGATCGCTATGTTTCGGTGTTGGCTAGCGGCGGCGAAGGACGCGGGCGTCCGCGAGCCGAACGGGATGACGTTGGCGACGTGTGACGCGGATGGTCAGCCTCATGCGCGCGTCGTGTTGCTGAAGCAGCTAGGCGAGCACGGCTTTGGTTTCTTTACGAACAAGCACAGCCACAAAGGGCAGCAGCTGTTCGCCAACGCCAAGGCCGCCGCGACCTTCTGGTGGGTGGCGCCGCGGGCGCGTCAGGTCCGCGTGGAAGGAGAGATCGTCGAGTTGCCGGAGGCCGCGGCGGACGAATACTTCGCGAGCCGGCCGCGCCGTGCCCAGCTCTGTAGCGCCGCCTCGCCGCAGAGTCGGGTGGTCGGCGATCGCGCTGAGCTAGAGGCCATGGTCGATGACTTAGAGTCTCGCTTGGGCGGCGCCGCGGTCGAGCGCCCGGCGCATTGGGGTGGGTACGCGCTCCGCCCGACGCTGATTGAGTTCTGGCAGGGTCGTGACGGTCGTTTGCACGACCGCTTCGTGTTTGCTCGCGTCGGCGATGCGTGGGCAGCGCAACGGTTGGCGCCTTGAGCGCTGTTGCCGCGCGACGCGGTGTTCGCCCTAGTGACGTCGGCGCGTGTGCCGCAGCGGATCTGCTCAAGCGCCGTCAGCTTGAAGCTCTTGTGAGCTCGCGTGACGACGCTCCGGCTTGCCCGCCGGTATAGGCGGTCTTCACGGGCCTGGGTGTGGCCCCCGAGCTACTCGGTCTCAGCGTTGCTGGTCTGCCGACTGCTCTGCTGCTACTTCGGCAGCTATGGCGGGCGTCCATGGGGTTGCGTTGGTCGTCACGCCTTCGCCGAGCCCGAGGAGGTTCCGATCCGATGGCGTCAGATCGGGGTATTGCCTCAGGAAGGCCTCCCGGTTGTGAAGCGCAAACGACTTGAGCATGTCAACCAAGCGGGCAGGCTGTTCTGCCATGAGCAGGCCCGTCTGCTGGATGGCATTTGCCGCGTCTTTACGCCCGACTTGGTCGACGTCTTCCGGCGTGAGCCGGTCGTCATCGATCCAGAAGTCGGCTCGGATCTCGAAGAACGAGACGAGGTTGCGAAGGTGCGGCAATGTGATAGCGGATCGCCCTTTGCAGATGTCCGTCGCAGTCTGCGGTGACACCCCCAAAGCCCTGGCTAGATCCCTCTTCTTGAGTCGGCGCTGCTCAAGCAGGGCCGTGATCTTCTCGTGGATGAGGACCATAATTTCGACGCTGACCGTTGTGGCTCGAAAGCCCGTCGTCATGGACGGTATCGCCGAATCCGATAGGGTGCAATCCAAACCTCGGTGTGCTCGGATCTGGCCGAAGGGTCTGCATAAAATACGGCCACACCGTTGTTGCGGGGGCGCCTGGTCTTCGTTGGTATTGATGCGTTCGCATCATCGTCGGCGTCGCTACGATTTGGCCGTGTTGCGTTCGTCAATGGCTCTCTGGATTTCAGCGCTTTGCGCGTTGTCATGCGTCGGCGGCGGGCTCGCGCCGTCGATATGGCCGCCGTCGGATTTCTCGCTGGTGGTGGAGGAGTCTCGCGGTGACGGCGACGCCGTGCAGGTGGTGCGCCAGCTGTATGTCCAGGCGAGCGGCGTGGTGATCTATGGGACCTCGTCGAGGCCGCTGATCGATGAGGAGGCCGGCGTCAGTTTGCCTGTCCTCGAGCGCATGTCGATTTACCAGCTAGAGCCTGCGTCGGTCCGGTCTTTGGCCCGCAAGCTCAACCGCGCTGGGATCGGGGCTCCCGTGTCCCCAGCCGCGACGAACAGCGACAGCGTAGTCTTGTCTATCCTCTGGAGAGGGTTCGCGGAGCGCAGCGCGTTGGTTAGCTCTGGGAGACCTCGCGGGAGCATCGGTGAGGTGATCGCTCTGGTTGCTGGCCATTTGCCGGCTGGGGAGTCCTTCGACACGAAGATGACCCGGCCTGTTGTGTCGGTTCTCAGCGGCGCCCCTGCGCCTAAGGATGACGCGTTCGGAGCGTATGCAGCGCTGCGGACGCAGCTGGAGGTGAGCCCTGAAGACCCGGTGTTGTTGCTTGACGCATTCGCTTTGGCGTGCCGTCTGGGCGAGGGGGGCGCGGCGACCGCGCTCTTAGAGCGCTGGCAAGCAGCCGCGCAGGCAGAGTTTGAGGATTCGGGCGCCGATGAGGACGCGACCGACGCCCCAGCGAAGCGCGCAGCCGCTTTTCGTCGGCTGCTGCCAGCGGCGGGTTAGCGACCGTCGTCCTGCGCCTCTTCGCTGGCGCGGAGGTGTATTTCGTAGGCGTACAGCAGGTAGAGGCCGTGACCGAGCGCTGCTCTGCCGCTGCGGTGGTTGTCTACGGCCCGGGCTAATCCGGCAGCGCGGAGATGGGGTCGAGTTTGGCTGCGGCGGTCCGCGAGGACGTCGAGGGCGGCGAGTTCGCCGCGGAACCACGCGTCAAGCGGCAGCGAGAAGCCGCGTTTGGGCAGCCGCGTGACTTGCTTGGGCAGCAGCTCGGCGAACGCTTCGCGCAGCGGCCTTTTGCCCATCGCGGCGCGACTTTGACCGAACGCCTCGATCCCAGCCTCTAGATAGGGGCAGCGTCCTTCAACGCCGGCGGCCAAGAGCGCGACGTCTAGCTTGGTCAGCAGGTCGCGCGGTAGGTAGTGGTCAAGGTCGTCGTCGCGACCTGCTAGCGCTAGGTCGCGCGGAGCGCGTTCCATCGGCGCCTCTCCTCGCCAGCAGGGCTCATCGCTGAGGTCGGGGGCGAGGACTTGTCGCCCAAAGGCTGGCGGCGTCACCGCCAGGAGCGCGCGGATCGGGTCGAGGGCGAGGGCCGCCCGCAGATAGCGAGCAGCGGCCTTCATCGACCATGGCGCGACGGACGCGCCGAGGCGCCGAAGGCGCGGGGCGCGCGGCAGCGACGCGAGCACTCGATAACGGCGGTAGCCTAGGAGCAGCTCATCGGCGCCTTCGCCGCCAAGGAGGATCTTGACCCCATCGGCGCGCGCGACGGTCGCGACAGTATGCGCCGCGAGGATGGAGGGGTCTCCGAGCGGTTGCCCTGCTCGACGCGTTAGCTCTGGGAGAGCGTCCAAGACCTCAGGTCCGCCGTTGACCGGCCGGAGCTCTAGCCGCGCGATCTCTGCGACCGCTCCGGCGGCGCAACGCTCGTCTGTAGGCGCGCCGCTGGCGCAGAACTGATATGCCGGGATGCGCGCGTTTAGTTCACCGAGGGTCAGCGCGATGCAGCTGCTGTCGACGCCGCCCGAGAGGCTCAGCCCTGCCGCCGAGGGGCTGTCGATGCACCGGCGGACGCTGGCGGTTAGGCGCTCTCGGAGGCTGGTGACGTCGGCCGTCTTGGCCGTCTTGGCGGGCGCTGGAGCGGCGACGGGCGTGGCCCAATCGTCGGCGCCGGCGCGGGCGACATAGGCTACGCCGCGCGCTGGCAGCTCGCAGACGCGTAAGCCTGCATGGACCTCTTGCACCGCTGCCTCACTCCATCCGTAACGGAACCACTGCGACGTGGTCTCGACGCAGCGGTGTGGCTCTACCCCGAGCTGACGCAGCGCGGAATGGGTGGAGGCGAACGCGACGAGCTCCCATCGTTGGTTGATCTGCGCGATGACACAGAGCAGCGGCCGCTCGCCGTATCGGTCTTGTCCGATGTAGAGCGCGCCGTCACGCTGGTCGGCGACGGCGTAGGCGTGGTGCCCGCGGAGCTCCGCGAGCAGGTCGAGGCGGCCATGACTCACCGCGAGGCCGGGCAGCGCGGCGTCGTTGGGGAGCACGTCGAGGTGCTCAGTGCCTGGCGACAGCTCTCGCCACAGGTCGCGCGCGTTGGTGACCGCGCCGTTCATGACGACGGTGGTGCGCCCTGCGGGGTCGGTGACCGGTTGAGATGCGCCGGCTGAGATGGCGAGGCGCGCGCATCCGAGCCACCACTCGCGAGCGCGCGTTACGTCGTGGCTGTCAGGGCCACGCCAGCGCAGGTCTTCGACCGCTGCTGAGATCGCGCGTTCGGGGACGAGGCCGCGGTCACGCAGCCAATCGTCGCGCGCCCCGACGATACCGCACATCGTGGCCGCCTCAGCCCGCGCGGACGCGGTCGAGGTAGTCGCTGAGCAGCTGCCATTGTCCGTGCAGGTCGTGCTCTTCGACGCCGAAAGGCTGCTTGAAGAAGCACGCGAGGTGCGGCATCGGGCCGCTCTCGCCGCGCGCCGCCGCGAGGTCTGCTAGGCGGACCAAGTCGAGCACGAGCGGGGCGGCGAGGATGGCGTCGCACCCTTGCCAGATGAACTGCATGGCCATCTTGAACCCAAGGAAGCCCTCGAAGTGGATGAAGTCCCAGGCGGTCTTCAGGTCGTGCAGCGAGGGCACGTAGTCGATGCCGACGTGCGTGTGCAGCGGGTAGCCGAGGATCGACGGCAGCAGCGCGTCTTTGCTGTCGACCTTGCTCTTCTTGTTCTCGTCGTCGGACAGCACGCGGCCGTCACGGTCGCCGAGGATGTTGTACCCCTGCCAGCTCAAGACCCGCAGGTTGCGATACTTGAACATCGGCGCGAGGGCTGACTTCACCAGCGTCTCGCCGGTCTTGCCGTCCCTGCCCATGAACGGCGCCTCGTGGTTCGCGAACAGCTCTTGGATCGCGGGCGTCAAGGCTGAGTTGCTCGGCGTGAAGTGGATGAACGGCAGGCCGAGGCTGCCGGCTGCGTATGCGTAGAGCGCCGACGGCCGCACGGCCTTTTGGTTGTCTTTGTCGAGCGCGCGCTCAAACGCCGCGAGCGACTTGTGCGCGGCGCCGAGGCGCAGGTTCGGCTCTGTAGAGGTCAGGTTGACGCAGATGACTCGTTCGAGCTTGTGTTGCTTTTGGAACGCGCGGATGTCGCGCTGGATCTGCTGGACTTGTTGGCGGAGCGTGGCTCGCGTCTTGATCTTGCTGTTGGCCAGCTGCTCGATGGTCGCGCCTGCATTCGGCAGCACGCCTGTCACCACGTTCTTGCTCTGCGTAGACAGATCTCGCTTGAGCTTGCGGATCAACTCTGGCGGCAGGGTGCCGGTCTTGCTGTGGATGTCGGCTGCCGCCGAGGCATAGTCGGACTCGCGGATCTCGTGGCCACCGAAGACCATGCGATCGATGGGCCGCCAGGAGATGCCGCGCGCGACGTCGGTCTCGGTCGTCAGGCCTTGCGCGTCCGAGAGACCTTTCGCGATGGCGCGCGCGCCGATGACGACCGTCGTCGCGAGGCCGCCATAGGCGCCAAAGAGCCAGACGCCAAGGCGCCTCCCGCTGCGTTGAGAGCGTTTTGTTGCCACGTTACGCCGAACAGCTTAGCCAAACGCGCCCAGTATGCAGCCGCGAGCTGGATCTTCTGCGCGGTATCTGGCGCGCCGCTAGTCGGTCGGGTGCGCGACGTAGAGCACGATCAGCACGGCCGCGATGTAGAGCACGCCCGAGAGCATCAGCGGTAAGTCCCGGAAGAGCAGCTTCGCTGGGTCGCCGCCCTCGCTCTTGCGGTAGACGAGGAAGAGGTAGCGGAAGACGCCGTAGCAGACAAAAGGGACCGTCAGCAGCAGCTGGTCGGTTTGGTGGCGGGCCGTGGTCTCTGGGCTGACGGTGTAGAGGGCGTAGCTGAGGATGCTGAGCGCCGCGAGCGGACCGATCAGCATGTTTAGGAAGGCGGTGGTGTAGTCCGCCATGGTCTGCCGGGTCTGGCCAGCCGCCTCAGTTTGACGCCCGACCTCTTCGTAGCGCTTGCAGAAGGCGAGGAACAAGGCGAAGAAGAACGTGCACAAGATGATCCACTTGGACGCTTCTACGTTGATCGCCGCGGCGCCGGCCAGGACGCGGAGCTGGAACCCTAGCGCGATGCACATGCAGTCGACGATCACCAGCCGCTTCAGGTAAAAGCTGTAGGCGAAGTTCAGCAGCAGGTACAGCGCCGGCCACCTCAGAAAGCTGATGTCGCTGGTCGGCACCAGGTACGCGAGGGCTCCTGCGATTCCAAGGGTGACGCTGAGCTGGATCCAGGCGAGACCCACGGGCAGCCTGCCCGACGCGATCGGGCGGGTCTTCTTCTTCGGGTGTAGCAGGTCCTCTTGGCGGTCGAGGATGTCGTTGAGCAGGTAGATCGAGCTGGCTGCGAAGCAGAAAGACCCGAAGGCAGTCAGCGCAGCGATCCATCCCGACCACTCATAGGCGCGCTCGGTGAAGAAGAGCGGGAAGAGGACGAGCAGGTTCTTAACCCACTGATGAGGGCGCAGCGCTTCGACAAACGGCGGCATGGCTGGTGACGCATCATGCAGGACGTAGCTCGCTCAGCAAGCGCGGCGCCAACTTTCGTCCTGGAAGCGCGTTAAGCAGGGGGCGGCGCGAGCGCTCGCGGCGCTGGGCCGACACCTTCGCGGCCGGCCCGCGGCCCGCGGTTGTTTGTCCATGAACAAAGCCAATGGTTGTCTTGCCGCGCCGGTGAGGCGATTCTCACGCTTGATGACATCTCGACGGCTTCTTGCAGCGGCGCCGGCGTTCGGAGTGGCGCGTGCTGTTGCGGCGGAATGGGGGGCGAGGTCGATCACATGAGTGACGCGGCGCTGCGCTTTTCTTTGGTCGTCCCGATCTACAACGAGGAGGAGACCGTCGCGACGATGCTCGACGAGGTGGGCGAGGTCTTGGCCCCGCATGGTCCGTTCGAAGCGCTGTTCGTCGATGACGGCAGCCGTGATCGGAGCCTAGAGATCATGCGCGCTTATAAGCGCGATCGCGGCGCGGATTGGCTGCGGGTGGTGACGCTTAAGGCGAACGCTGGCCAGAGCGCCGCCGTCATGGCGGGCGTCGAGCAGGCGCTCGCGCCGATCGTCGCCACGCTAGACGGCGACATGCAGAATGATCCGCGAGACATCCCGTCGATGCTGCAGCGAGTCGAGGCGGGCGCGGCTGACGCCGTCGTTGGCGTGCGTGCCAAACGTCAGGACACGTTCGTCCGGCGGGCCTCGTCCAGAGTCGGTAACGCCGTGCGGAACTTGCTCACCGGTGACAAGGTCAAGGACGCCGCGTGCGGCATCAAGGTGATCCGGCGCAGCTACTTCCTGCGGGCGCCGCGCTTCGTCGGTATGCACCGCTTCATGGCGACGTTGGTCCGCTACCTCGGAGGGGTCGTAGTGGAGCAGGACGTTAACCATCGTGAGCGCTACGCCGGCACCGCGAAATACGGCATCGGCAACCGCGCGTTTAAGGGCCTCCGAGACTGCTTAGCGATGCGCTGGGTCCGGCAGCGCCTGTTGACGCATGAGGTCCAAGAGGAGTTTTGATGCTCTCGAGTCTCGCTGACGGCGCGATTGAGGTGACGCCGTGGTACTGGTGGGTGATCGGCTTCGGCGGTCAGCTGGTGTTCGCGTCGCGATTTTGGGTCCAGTGGATCGCCAGCGAGCGCGCGAAGAAGTCGGTAGTCCCGATCTCGTTCTGGTGGTTGAGCATCTCTGGCGGGATGCTCAGCTTGTGCTACGCGATCTATCGTCTCGACCCGGTGTTCATTACAGGTCAGGTGACCGGCAGCGTCATCTATGCGCGCAACCTCATGTTAATCAGGCAGGCGCGCCGAGGCGAGCTCACGGCGTGAGGCCGGGCGGGAGCGACGGGGTGAGCGCGTGCTGATCCGTGGACTGTTGCTGCTGGGCGCGGCGCTGGTCGTCTTGCTGCCGACATGGTTGCGTCAGGACTGGGACGGCACTGAGGGCCGCCGCGTGCAGATCGCGCTGGAGATGCTGCGCGGCGACAACTGGATGATCCCGATGCTCAACGGTGAGCCGACCTGGGCGAAGCCTCCGCTGCATTATTGGCTGATCATGGCTTGCCATGAGTGGTTGGGCAGCGATTACCTCGCGCTGCGCTTGCCGGGCGTCCTCAGCGCCTGGCTGTCGGCCTTCGTCGCTGGCGAGCTGCTGCGGCCTTGGTTCGGCGCCAAGGCTGGCTGGTTGGTCTCGTTCGGCTTGCTGTGTTCTCCGCTCGTCTTGTTCAAGTGGCCGACGGCGGAGATCGACCCGCTGTTCGCGAGCTTGACCGGGATGTCGTTTTGGCTGCTGGCGACTGGGGTCGCGCGAGAGCGCGCGAACATGGTGGCCCTCAGCGGCGTCATCGCTGGGCTCGCCTTCTTGCAGAAGGGTCCCCCGTTCTTCCTGTTCGCGTTAGGCGCTTACTTGGTCTGGTTGCGTTATCGGCGCATGCGCTACGGGATCTGCCACTTCGCGCCTTTCGTCGCGGTGGTGGCGGCTTACTACGGCCCGCTCTTTGCCTACTACGTTGACCCTGGCGAGATGCTGCGCGTAGCCAACGAGGAGTCGGTCGGTCGGATTACGCAGTTCCAGTGGTCGCAGGTCTGGGAGACGCCTGTGTACTGGCTGAGGGCGATGTTCGTGCTGCTACCTTTTGGTCTGTGGTGCTTCTGGGAGTGGCGAGGTGCCCGGGATGCGCGGATGGGGCCTGATGACCTGACCTTGCGCATGTGCAGCGGCGGCGCCGTCCTCGGAGCCTTGTTGCTGATGTTCTTTCCGGGGCGTCCGACGCGTTACCTGCTCCCGAACGTGATGCTCTTCACCTTCGCCGTGGCGCCCGCAGTCGCGCATTATTGGAGCCTTCGCGCGCCGGTCCCGCGGTTCGCTCGCCGGGCCATCTGGTCGGTCGGTTTGCTCGGTGCATGTGCTTTGGTCGCGATCCCGTTCGTGCCGCGTGCTGGCGAAGCGGCTGTCGGTGTCGCGTTGGCGGCCGCGGTGACGCCGCTGTTGGTGCGCACGCCGCGCCATGTCGTGATCGCTTGCTTGTTGCTGCCAGTTCTCGGCGCCTGGACGGTCGGGCTTGAGCGCAGCCTTCGTTGGTCAGAGAGCAAGCGCGCGCGGGTCGCGTTTGGTGAGCTGATGCGACGTGAGCTCGATGAGATGCAGCTGTCGAATGATCTGGGCGGTTACGGCCACCTGGACTCGCCAACGTTGCTCGCGAGCGGCCTGTGGGTCGATGGCAGCGAGTTCCGTCGGCGTCTGCCTTCGACGCGCTGGGTGCTCCACGAGGAGAAGCCTTGGCGGCCGTTGCCGGCCGCGGACTACGAGCCTCGTTGGCGGATGTCGACGCCTTACAAGATGTTCGCGGTCTACGAGCGCCGCGCCGCGCCGAAGTGAAGCGCCTGCTATTGGTGCGGTTGTCGGCGATGGGCGACTTGATGCAGTCGCTCGTCGCGGTCGCGTCGATTCGGGCTGTCTGCCCCGACGCTCGGGTCACGTTCGTGACGCAGTCGTCGCTGGCGCCGCTGCTCGACGGTTTGCCCGGGTTGGCGCGCGTCGTCACGTTTGATCGGCGCGGCGGGTTGCGCGCGTTGCGCCAGGTGCATCGTTCGCTCAGCGAGGAGCGCTACGACGCAGCCTTAGACCTCCAGGGTAACTGGAAGAGCGCGCTGGTCACGCGGTTATCGGGCGCGCGTCGTCGCGTTGGGATGGGTAAGCGTTGGCGCCAGGAGCCCGCCAGCCGGATGTTGCTTAGTGAGTTGGTCGACTGTTCCGCGGCGCCGCATCCCGCGAGAGCGGCGTGGGAGTTGGTCGCGCGCGTCGTGCCTGGAGCGCCCTTTGAGCTGCCGCGATTGGCGCCCACGGGCGAGGAGCTTCAGGCGGAGCGAGAGCAGCTGCGGTGCGTCGGGATCGACCCCGCTCGCCCGTTTCGCGTGATCGTCGGGACGGACCCGCGGGACCCGCGCGCGCTGCGACCTCACTGGATGCATAAGCTGTGGCGAGAGCCGCAGGCGGTGCTCCTGACTGGTCCCGCGGAGCCGACGCTGGGTCTGGGCGCGGAGGCGCCGCTGCTGCACCACGGCGCCGGCCAGGTCCGCCGTCTGATCGCGCTCGGCGCCGCCGTCGCGGCCGCCGACGGCGAGGTGATTGGCCCAGATCAAGGCGCTAGCCACGTGTTGCTCGCTGCGGGTGCGCGCGGGCGAGTCTTGTTCGGGAGCGTCGATCCTCGCCGCACCGCGCCGCCGACGGCGACCGCGATGCAGGCGCCGCTCGATCGGGTTGGCGGCGGGCAATTTGGCCCGATGGACTACGGGCCTGATGAGGGCCGCGTGATCGACTTGGGCTTGCCGGCCCCCGGTCGGCGCGAGGATCGTTGAGGTTTGGCTGGGTGGGCTTGCTCCGCGCGCTCATTACTGCTTCGCTCCGACCATGCCGCTGCCAGAGCCCGCGCCGCACGACAAGTCTGCGCTAGAGACCTTCCCCAATCCGGAGCCCGATCGCGATTACGAGATCGAGTTCGAGTGCCCCGAGTTCACTTGCGTCTGCCCAAAGACCGGGCAGCCGGACTTCGCCACGATCTACATCGAATACGTGCCCGATCAGCGATGCGTCGAGCTTAAGAGCCTCAAGCTCTACTTGTGGAGCTTCCGTAACGTTGGGGCGTTCCACGAGAAGGTGACCAACGACATCTTCTCCGACCTGGTCAGCTTGCTGCAGCCGCGGCGGTTGATGATTCACGGTGAGTTCAAGGTTCGAGGTGGGATCACGACCTCGGTCACCGTGCATCACCCTGGCTAGACGCGGACGCTCAGCGTTTGAGGCTCGTGGTAGCGCTCAGCTTGGTCTAGAACGGCTGTGTGAAAGCGATGACGCGGTGGGCACGGCGGGGGCTCTGGCTGGCTGGGTTTGGCTGCCTGTGGCTAAATGTGTTGGATGACCCGCCGCTGTGCACGGCCCCCTATGTGCAGAACGTCACCAAGGATGCGGCCACGGTCGCTCGCATCCGGCCGAACGCCGAGCCGCAGCAGCTGGCCGTGTTCGACCCGAGCGGCGCGCTCGTAGACGAGGTCGAGAGTTCGGCGAAGCGCCGGCACGCGCTCCGCGTCGAGGGTCTGCGTCCAGGGGTGCGCTACCGCTATACGATGGGCCAGCGGGGCGGCGAAATGGTCGAGGGGTCGTTCAAGACCGCGCCGGACAACGACGGCGCGAAGATCAGGTTCGCGTTCTGCGGCGACAGCGGCGATCAGCCCTGGTGGGTTTGGCTGCAAAAGACCCCGATCTTGCACCTGCCCGCGCGCTGGCACTGGTTGCCGACCAAGTCTGCCGTGACCCAGGTCGGCGCCCATATGGGCGCGTATGGGCCAGACTTCGCGATCCACCTCGGCGACGTCGTCTACCCAAAGGGTCTGCACGCGCACTACAGCAGCGGCTTCTTCCGGCCGTTTGAGCAGCTGCTATCGCGCGCCCCGGTCTACGCGGTCTTAGGCAATCACGACGTGATGGACGCCGGTGGCGTCCAGATCCTGGCGAACTTTGAGATGCCTCGCAACGAGGTCACGGGCGATGAGCGCAGCTATTCGTTTAGCTGGGGGCCGGTCCGCGTCGTCGCGCTTGACTGCAACACGTTCTTCACTGGAGACCACTACGCGCCCGGGCACCCGACGCACACCTTCTTGATGCGCGAGCTGGAGCGCGCCTCTGAGCCGTGGATTGTGGTCGCGAGCCACTTTCCGATGCGCAGCGCGTCGAAAGGCGGAGATAACGGCGAGCTCTTGGTCGGGCTCCTCCCCGAGTTGGAGAAGTGGCAGGCCAGCATCTACTTGAGCGGCCACGATCACTGCTATCAGCGCTTTGGCCCGTCGGCGTCCGTTCCGGTGCCGCTCATCGTCAGCGGCGGTGGCGGGAAACGCCTCTACGACATCAGCGACAACCCGCGAGCGCGCCGCAACGCTGAGAAGTTGGAGAAGGCTTATCACTGGTGCAGCGCGGAGGTTGCGGGCCGGCGCTTTCAGGTCACGGCGCACCGGATGGACGGCGTTGAGCTCGACGTCTTTGAGCTTCAACTGCCGAGCGGCGAACGGCTTGAGGCGCTCCGTCAGATCAACCCTGCGCGCGCGGCCCGAATCGACCGCCTCTAGGCGGCTTCGATTGACCACAACCCGCTGTCTCTTGGTGGCTTGAGATTGTGGCTAAAAAAAGGCCTGGAACGCTTGCAGGCTCCTGGGCCGCTCGCTAATCTTCCTCGCCCCCCTGAGCGAGCCAAACTCGTTCCTGGGGCTGATCTTTAGCATTTTGGGTGGCCTCGAAAGTAAGCGTGTGAGCTTAATGAGGTTGGTCTGCG